>Ga0307990_1000570_pt1 | contig 32764 bp, 34 predicted proteins | sample EllFjometagen129_FD_203168 | JGI IMG/M metagenome (GOLD analysis project Ga0307990, IMG submission 203168) | Marine microbial communities from Ellis Fjord, Antarctic Ocean - #129 | ecosystem: Environmental > Aquatic > Marine > Unclassified | place: Southern Ocean | collected 2014-10-08
CCATCTTCGTAAAAATGATAATGTTTCGAAAGATTATAATAGTTAGCCGTGTCCTTAAAAAAAAATATTTTCCCCCTGTATCCTTTTCTCATTCTTTAAAATTTTGGCACAAGGCCAGTTTAACAGTCAAATTTATGTTCGTTTTGTTGGAATTATTTTCAAAATGCCAATTTCATACTCCAAATTTTTTTCAAAAATACGAATAAATCTTCTTGTTTCAATGGTGCTAATTTTAAGCCATTCCAAACGAAAAAGCGGATCAATGTCATCAAATTTTATTACGAGAAAGTCTTGGGAAGGCATACAGAACATTACGATGTTGAAAGGCCAGGAAAAGACAGAAAACCTGACAGTTCGTTATTTGATGTGCTCTCAGGTTTTTCTTTGCCTCCTACTTTGTGATTTCTGGAAAATGAATGATACCGATTATTGTAAAATGCAGTTGTTAAATGGCAATATATTTATTTAATGCAGTTGAATAACGGCATTAAATGTTTAATTCAGCATTTTAACAATTACCTTGTTTATGGTTTATATCCATTTTTTACGGAAGTCAAAGCCAAGTATCACGAGCGTTTATTGAATGTAATTCAGGTTATTCTCGAAAACGACCTCATAGCCATCGAAAACCTGAATTTTAGCACAATAGTTAAGCTCAAAAAAACACTTGTATTAATCGCTGAAAGTGTACCCTTTAAACCAAACATTAGCGAATTGAGTAACAAAGTCGGGGTTAGTCGCGACTTTTTGGTTCGATTGCTAAACTTGCTTGAGGCTGCCGGCCTGATATTGATGGTGAGGCAATATGGAGCACCATCGGGGATTTTAACAAAGCCCGAAAAAATTTATCTGGAGAACACCAATTTGTTATTCGCCATGAGTAACGAAAATCAGGTTAACAGAGGAACCCTGCGGGAAACTTTTTTTATTCACCAGCTTTCTCAACATGGTCGTGTTGAAATTTCCAGGTCGGGTGATTTTATTTTGGACGGGAAGGTTACTGTTGAAGTTGGTGGAAAAAACAAATCTTTCAAACAATTGGCCGGGATTGATAATTCCTTCCTGGCTTTGGATGATATTGAGTTGGGTTCAAACAGAACAATTCATTTGTGGCTGTTTGGGTTTTTGTATTAATTCACTTGTTGAACCCCACGGTAGATGACAATTTTATGATTGAAAAAAATGATTCTTTGTATTTTTGTTCCAAAGTGATTTTTAATAGGATTAACTCCCCAAACAAAAACTGATATTACCGACACAGACCAACTACTGCATCTTTTCCAATCTATCCTCTTGCCCAAACTCTGGTGGAATGGTTTTTTTTATTCTCAATGCAAATGTTATGGGATGAGTTTTAATAAATCTATAATGAGGGCTTTAGTACCTTTTCTCTAATATTCTGCCATTTTTTGGCAGAATATTAGAGAAAAGGTACTAAAGCAAAATTTAAAATGCATTGTCGATAATATGAAAGGTAGGTGAATAATAAAGCTCTAAATTGCAAAATATGCATTTATAAATTTTGCCGACTAACTTGGACAAACCAAAACAGGAATACACCATAAGTTTTACATGATCACCTTGTTTGGTTTTGGCTTGTCTAAGTTAGGTATGTCGTCTTGTTCTGATTTATCATAAATGGAAAGTAAATAAATTTTAGATTGTGTAATTTTTAGATGGGTTACAATTCTGGCACCACCGGATTTGCCTCTCCCCTTACTGGAAATGGCAATCCTAATTTTAAAGCAATTATTACCCAGCGGAATTCCCTGGTCAGGTTTCTCTTTTAATGTCAATAAAAAGTCGGAAAAATCCTTTTTAAACGAAGGAAATTTCTTGGCCAATCGCTTTAGCTGTTTGTCAAAGGGTGGAATGGTATAAACACTATAATTCATTGAGAAGTTCTTCTACAGGACGTGGTTTTAGTTTCCCTTGGTTCACCAATTTCATATTTTCAACAGCTTCATTTAGTTCTTCCAATACTTTTGCATAAGCCGGGGCAAGTGGCTTTGCTTTCACATAATTGAAGTTTTCTAAAAGCTCCATAAAAAATGGAACCTTTTGATCCTGAATATCCAGTATTAGTTTCATACAATAAGAATTTAATGAGCAAAGTTATTAAAAAATTCTTGCTGTTGTAATTGAGCATGGAAAAAGAAAAAACGATCAAACTGTTTCGGGACCAAAAAGTAAGAATGCATTGGGACGAGGACCAGGAAAAGTGGTACTTCTCCATTGTGGATGTTATCGCCATTCTGGCCGAAAGCCCACGTCCAAGAAAATATTTGAATGCGCTAAAAACTAAGCTGGCAGAGGAGGGAAGTCAGTTGTCCCAAAATATGGGACAACTGAAAATGCTGGCACTGGATGGGAAAATGCGGCTAACAGATGTGGCCGACACCGGGCAACTACTCCGCCTTATGCAATCTATCCCGTTGCCCAAGGCGGAGCCTTTTAAGATTTGGCTGGCGAGAGTGTGATTTCTCCCCTAAACACAAAAACACCTGGCAAACAAAAAATCAATAATATGTTGGAAGAATAGTACTTTGACTTTCGTGATATAAGCGTATATTTTAATACAAAAACCCAAATAGCCAAAGAGGGATTTTATTTTGGTGGGCAAACTCGATGTTATCGGCGGCAATAAAGGCATTTTCCACACCCTTGATTTGTTTTCGGTTTTTGTTTTGCCCGCCCACCTCAATGGTGTATTTTTCATCCACAAAAAAGTCGCCCTTGCCGCTAAAAACTACCCGGTGGTTTTGTTTGACCTGGTTGTAAAAAAATGTTTCCCGTATTGTGCCTGGATTTACTTGTGTGCCGGCAAGTGCAAACATAAGGCCGGGGTTGTCGAGGTAAACTTTTTCGGGTTTGTTCATTTTGCTAATGCCGTGTGTGGCCGTTTGAAGAAGCGCCAATAAGTCGGCTCTGTCGAGTAGGTACAGGTATTTGATTAGTGTTTCGCGACTCACCCCAACCTGCTTACTAAGTTTTGAATAATTTGGTTTGAAAGGAACGAGTTCAGCTATTATCGATAGAAGCTTCCGCAAATTCTGCACGGCATTAAAGTCGATTCTTTCAACCGAGGGCAGGTCAACATCCAATACATGGTTTACGGTTTGTTTCAATCGCTCGGGAAAACTTTTTTCATCTTCCATAAAAAACGGATAATAGCCAAGCCGGAGGTATTCTTCAAACAGCTTTATCGGTTTTATGTGTTTGATGATTTGTTGAATGTGTGAGGCTGCATCATATAATATGGTTTGCAGATTCAGAACTGGAAATTTGGTTTTGTATTTAAGCTCGATAAATTCGCGAAAAGACAAGCCCTGCATTTTGTACAAAACAGCCCGCCGGCTTAAATCTGCAGTGCCTTTGTATATGTCGAGAGCCGAGGATCCGGTAATGACAACTTTAAGGCCGCTAAAATAGTCGTAGATATTTTTTAGCTCTTGCGACCAGTTGTTGTATTTATGTACCTCATCAAAAAACAAATATTTCCCCCCGCGCTTAACAAATTCATCCGCAAAATCCACCAATGTATTTTTCGAAAAATACAAGTCATCAAGGGATACATACAAAACTTCATCAGGATTTTCGTACAGGTTTTCCTTAATAAATTGTAGCAGCATGGTAGTTTTGCCAATACCCCTTGCCCCGGTGATAGCAATAAGTTGCATGTCCCAATTTATTTTATCCCATAAATACCGCTTGAAATCCAGGTTAACGGCGATAATTCTGGAAGCCGAGTATTGAAAGAGTTTTTCCATTTTGCAATATGGTTTTTGCAAATGTAATCAAATAATGCAATATCCGTTTTGCAAAAATGTAATTCTTATTACAAATGCGTTTTGCAAAAATGACACTTCTCCATTGTGGATGTCATCGCCATTTTATCCGAAAGCCCATGTCCAAGAAAATATTTGAATGCGCTAAAAACTAAGCTGGCAGAGGAGGGAAGTCATTTGTCCGAAAAAATCGGACAACTGAAAATGAAATCTGCAGATGGAAAATTATACAAAACTGATGTTGCAGACACCGAGCAACTACTCCGCCTTATCCAATCTATCCCATCGCCCAAGGCCGAGCCTTTTAAAATTTGGCTTGAAGAATAGTAGCTTGAATTTCCGGGTTGGCTTTATTGATTTAAAAAGGCATTTACTTTATCAGGATAGAAAGTGAACACAGAATGTGGTTTGAAAAAGTGGTGTTGAATTAGCAGGACAACACATATAACTTAACCCTGTCAGAGTTTGGAACTCTGACAGGGTTTTATGTTAGCACTGTTTCTGCCTAAATCCTTATGCAGGGATTTTTGCTGACAAAATTCGGATAAAAAATGATTCTTTGTAGCTTTGTTCCAAAGTGATTTTTATGAAAAGATTAACGCCCAAAACAAAAACATCATGGAAAAAGAAAAACATTGTGTAAATTTGCTAAAAACATAAGGCTTATGAAATTTAAAGTAATTATCGAAAAAGGAGAGGACTGGTTTTATGTTGTACATTGCCCTTCACTGCGCAGTTGCTGTTCGCAGGGAAAAACTAAAGAAGATGCTTTAATCAATATTCGGGAAGCAATCCAGTTGTATTTAGAACCGGACATTGAAGATAATATGGTAAATAATAATCAGGAAGTTTGTGAATTGGTTTTATGAAACTCCCTCAACGAAATAGACCGCTTTACTTTAAAAGGGGCTTTGAAAGATGCTGAGATTGACATAGATGAGTTTAATACCATGATAAAGTGAAATAAATAACGAAGATGAAAACTACCTTAAAATTTTTTATTACGAGTATTTTCCTCACTACGATATTAATGACAGGAGGAATTACGCTAGCTCAAAACTCGGTTTTATCATCCGGTACCTGGCACAAAATCAGGGTTCATCAAACAGGACTGCATAAAATTACTTATAGCGATTTAGAAAGTTATGGATTTGATGTATCACAACTCAACCCCAAGCACATTCGTATTTATGGAAATGGGAACGGCATGTTGCCCGAAGCTAACGATGAATTCAGATATATTGATTTGCAGCAAAATGCAATATATGTACATGGTGAAAATGACAATGTTTTTGATGTGGATGATTATATTTTGTTTTATGCAGAAGGAGCTGTCGAATGGCGTTGGAATGCAGAAAGAAACAGCTTTGAGCATACCGTAAATTTGTATTCAAATCATACCTGTTATTTTATAAGTGCTGATTTAGGCGAGGGGAAACGCATCGGGAATCAAGCCTCGCTTTCTGTTGAGCCGGACTACGTTTCAACTTCTTTTGACGATTATATGTATCATGAATTGGAACTACAAAACCTGCTGCAAAGCGGTAAAACATGGTACGGTGAGGAATTTGATGAAGTTTTGGAATATAATTTTGAACTTGATTTCCCAAACCTGATAACCAGCGAGCCTGTCCTCTTTTATCTTGATGCTGCTTATCGAACAGGTGATTCTGCCATTTTTTATGTTAACGCAAACAATCAATCCATTTTATCAATTCCCCTTCCCGGCTTTATTTTCAATTCAGGTTCAGCATACGCTAAAAAAATTGCTGATTCTGCGCTGTTTTTTACGGATAACTCAACGATAGAACTGGCCATGAGTTTCGACAAACCAAATAATTATTCCCAAGCCTGGCTCAATTACTTTACGCTTAATGTGCGACGACAATTGGTTTTTGAAAGCGGGCAAATGCAATTTAGAGACACCCGATCGGTTGAGCCGGAAAACATAAGCATGTTTCAGGTTTCAAGCTTAAACCCGGAAAATATGGTTTGGAACATTACCGACCCGATTAACCCAAGTGCTGTATCTTATGACCATTCCGGGGCAACCGCATCTTTTACACTCCAAACCGACAGCCTTTTGCAATTTGTAATATTCGATGGAACACAATATTTCGCCCCTGAGTATGAAGGTGAAGTTGAAAATCAAAACCTACACGCCTGCGAACTTTCGGATATGCTAATTATTACACACACCGATTTTTTGCCCCAGGCGCAACAACTGGCCGATTTTCGTGAATCTCACAATGGTATTTCCAGCTACTTCACCACGCCCGAAAAAATTTATAACGAATATTCCTCCGGGGTAAAGGATATTTCAGCAATCCGCGATTTTGCAAAAAATGTATATGAGCGATCCAATGGCGAAAAACCTAAATATTTGTTGCTTTTCGGCGATGCTTCATTCGACTACCTTAACAATTCGGGTATTAACACCGTAAATACTTATGTTGATGTATGGGAATCGCCCGAGTCCCTGGATCCAATTAGCTCTTATTGCAGCGATGATTTTTATGGCATTTTTGATGATTTTGAAACTGGATTCTTGAAAATCGCCATTGGTCGCCTTCCTGTAAAAACCACACAGGAAGCAACAGCGATTATCGAGAAAATTGTGCATTACCAATCCAATACTGCAAGCCTCGGGAAATGGAGAAATAAAATCCTGATGATTGCAGACGATGAAGATGGGAATGTGCATTTTAATCAATCGGAGACTTTGGCAAACTACATCGATACCCTTGATGGTGCTTTTAATATTCATAAAATTTATTTAGATGCTTTTGTTCAGGACACCTTCGCCAATGGTAATCCGGCATACCCGGCCGTAAACAGAGCCATTAGCCAACAGATTAACGAAGGCGTTGGTATTGTTAATTATGTTGGCCACGGCGTTTACTATGCACTTGCCCATGAAAAGGTGCTGTGGGAAGAGGATTTATTGAACTGGAACAATCCGGATTTTTATCCTGTGATGTATGCAGCCACATGTAGTTTTGGGCATTTCGACAATCCTGAAAAATATTCGATTAGCGAACAGGCCTTATTAATGGAGGGGAAAGGAATGTCGGCAGTTATCTCGGCTACAAGGAAAAACTTTGGAGGATCAAACCATGCTCTTCAGTTGGGCTTTTATTCTGCGCTTATAAATAATCCTGATTTATCGCTGGGTACAGTGCTCACCATGGCAAAGAATGAAATGAACGGAATGAATGAAAAAAAATACGTATTGTTTGGAGATCCGTCCATGCAGCTGATTATTCCCAAATACAAAATTTGTACTGAAGCCGTAAACGGGTCATCGGTAACTTTACCACCCGACACCCTTCGGCCTGGTGATCAAATTGTTGCAACAGGCTTCCTGACAGATCGGGAGGGTAACAAAATTTACAATTTTACCGGAATCCTTAATGTGGAGGTATTTGATAAAGCCAGAATGGATACCACTTTGGGGAATGATTTAAACAGCAATATTGCCGAATTTAGTACCCAAGACAGCGTTCTGATGAATGTGGAAGCGAAGGTATTTAACGGGCAGTTTGCACTTTCGTTTCGCCTGCCCGAAAATATGGATGAAAAATATGGGAAAATAAAACTTAGTTATTACGCTACCGATGGAATGGATGATGCCACGGGGTATTACTCAGAATGTATCGTTGGCGGCCAGGCAAGTGCTATATCCGAATTCCGACTGGAAAAAAGATTCATCAATTTCTACCCTTCGCCCGTTGCGACGCATGTTTATTTTCATAGCGATCAACATGTTGGAAATGTACAAATCGAAATCATTGGTGTATCCGGAAATATATTGTATTCAACCCTTTGGCATTCATTGCTCCCAGGCGAACAACATGAAATAAATGTTGCTGAATTGCCAAAAGGCTTATATATTATCAGGGCATACACCCACGACAAGCTGAATATTTTCAAAATTATTAAGCAATAAACAATGCAATAATTCAAAACCCCAAACAAAATCATCATGGAAAAAGAAAAAGCAATCAAACTGTTTCACGACCAGAAAGTAAGAGTGCATTGGGACGAAGATCAGGAAAAACGATTTATATCCTAACCCATTTCCCTTTTTTTATAACTACACCATCTTTATAAATTGTGTAAAAATATATGCCCGGATTTAGATTGGGTAGCGAAAGTTGTAATGGGCTGATATTAATTTGCCGGAGTATTATTAGGTTGCCCCGGCTGTCGGTTAACTCAATCCGGGAACCTTCTGCCTGTGGTGGAATTTCTATATAAATATTATCATTTCCCGGATTAGGGTACAGGCGGATATTTTCATCCTCCATCTCATGGACCGAAGCCCCCGACATGTTAACATATTCGATCACATCATCTGCGCCAATCAAAAGCTCTCCGCTTACATCTTCATAGCCTTCGGCCGAAACCACATAAGTGTATTCTCCCTGCAAAATATTAGGAAAAATCAATTCCCCATTTTCATTGCTAAAATATTCATTTGTATAGAAGGAAACCCTGGCACTATCAATAGGTTCTGTACCATGGCTTATCGAAAAAGTAAGGCCACTGTAAACATCCACTGCGCGATATTCCATGTCAACCGAAACTGTTTCACCGGCATTAAATGGGTTTTCCCAAACATCCTGCCAATACTCAAATCCGGGATAACCGGGCGTGGGTAGTGAGAAACTACCCATGTAATTGTTGTCAAAAGCAAACCATCCGATAAACACTAAGGCAGTGCAATTACTCAAATCGACACTGCTAAGTTTGTTTGCATAAAAAGCCTCACTCCAAATTCTTGTTAAAGAGGTGCAGCCACTTAAATCCAAAGTGGCGATTTCGTTTGAACCAAAAGAATTGCCACCAATGCTTTTTAATGCTGTGCAGGCACTTAAATCAAGACTCTTGATACGATTAAAATAGAAGGCATCGTGGTCAATAATTGTCAAAGCGGTACATCCGCTAAAATCAAGGCTTGTGATGAGATTATCACAAAACGAAAACGTATTGATAGCTTCAAGTGCAGTGCATTCGCTAAAATCAACACTCTTGATTTTATTCTCAAAAAATGCATAGTAGTCAATATTTGTTAATGCCGTACATCCTTGCAGGTTCAACACTTTAAGATTATTCTTGCTAAAAGAATAATCGCGAATCTTTGTTAACCCCGGACAGGCACTAAAATCCAGGCTGTCGATATTATTATCATAGAAGGCGTATTTGCCAATTTCAGTTAATCCGTTGATATTACTAAAATCCACAGCACGCAGAATATTATTGGCAAAAGCCCTGTTCCCAATGTATTCGATGGTTTCGGGCAATTCAAGCAGGTAAATTCCTTTACCTTCGAATATACCAGCGGAACTATTTGCAATTCCTTTGATGGTTTGCCCATTTACCGTTTGCGGGATAATAATATTGTTTCGTGTAAAATCATAGCTGCAAGCCACAACCATCCCGTCCTCTACCACAAGGTCATCCGATGTTAAAGTATAGGCAGTATTAACACAGTAAAAAGTTGCTAAATCACTCACTTCATCACCACCGTTAAAGGTGTTGTTGTAAATATCGCGCCATCCAAATTCCTCAAATCCGTTACAAACCGGTAATATAAAACTGCTGAGCTCGTTGCTGCTAAAAGCATTTTCGCTAATCGTCATCAAGCTTGTGCAGCTACTTAAATTCAGGCTGCTGAGATTATTGTCATAAAAAGCATGGGCCGAAATATTTGTGAATGTCGTACAGCCACTCAAATCCAAATTACTGAGGTCGTTGGAAGCAAAAGCAAGATCCTGAATTTCGCTTAGGCCGGAGCAGGAACTTAAGTCGAGGCTGTTGAGGTTATTGTTTAGAAAGGCATGATTGCCAATTGTTGTAAGTGCTGTACACCCGTTTAAATTTATACTATTAATCCCATTGCTATAAAAGGCATAATTGTTTATAAGAACCAATGAAGAACAAGCACTCAAATCCAGCGTGTCGAAATTGTTATTATAGAATGCATTTTGGTCGATAGTTGTTAAAGCTACACAATCATTTAGGTTAAGGGCGCTGATTTTATTTTCCCGGAATGCATTGATGCCAATGCTCGTTAATGTGGAACACCCGCTTATATCCAGGTTGTAAATATTATTTGCGTTGAAAGCACTTGCCCCAATACTTTTTAATTGATTGCAAATGCTCAAGTCTAAAGTGGTGAGGAAGTTCGAAGCGAAAGCCCCGTTTCCAATTGTTTCGATTGTTTCAGGTATATGGAGGGCTAAAATGCCTTTTTTCTCAAAAACACCGTTTGTAGTATCTGATTCATCGGTAATTCCGGTAATGGTTTGCCCATAGCTGCTTTGTGGAATCGCTATATTTTTATACGAAAAATCAAAACTACAACTCATTATTATGCCATTTTCCACCACCAAATCCTCGGTGCTTAAAGTGTAGGGATAGTCAACAATATAAAAGGTATGGTGATTACTTACCAAATCGCCGCCCATGTAGGTGTTGTTTTCTCCGTCTTTCCACCCATAATTTTCATATCCTGCACATACAGGCAAATAAATACCTTCGAGGTAACTGTTGCGGAATGCATACCTGTCAATACTCCGAAGCGAAGTGCAATGAGTCAGGTCAACGGTATCTATAAGTGTCCATGTAAAAGCATAATTCCCAATACTTCTAAGGCTCGTACATGCCTGAAAGTTAACATGAGTTAGTTCAAAATTACTATGAAAGGCCATACTACCAATGCTTAGGAGCGTTGACGGAAATTGTACTGAGGAAATGTCTTTGTCCTCAAAAACACCATGCGCACCCCATGTGCCCATATCCCTTCCGGCAATTCCGGTTACGGTTTGTCCATCCAGGGTTTCGGGAATAATGATGTCTTTAATGGCAAAATTATACGAACAGGATTGTATGATTCCATTTTCAACAACCACATCATTATCTGTGAGGGTGTATTGTTGTGCCCGGAGTGTTTGGCTTAGTGCTGCTGCGATGGCGATGGTTGCGATAAGAATAAATGCCTTTTTCATTTTATTTAGTTTTAATTTTTTGACATGGTAAAATTAAAAAAAATAGAAATAAGAAATTAAGCATGAAGGATATTATTATTCTCATCCAGGCCACAGGCATTTATTTTATCAGGATAGAAAATGATAGAGGAAGTTATTTTGAAAAGGTAATTTGGAATTAGATGCTTAAAAATTAACGTAATAAAACTAGCGCATAAGATTTTTGTCTCTTACGGAAAGTAAATATTATGTAAGTTTGTAATAAACACATTGATTACTAATTTTTAACGGACACAAAATTATGCATACTGTAACTATAGAACTTAAACATAGTAGTGCTTTAAGATTGTTAAAGGATCTCGAACTTGCCGATATTATTCGTGTATTGGATAAAGACCGGAATGATAAGCATGTCAAGCTTTCAAAAAGCCTGAGAGGAGCAATTAGCAAAGAAAGAGCCAATGAACTCAATGATCAGCTCAATAAAATGCGCCAACAATGGGAAGAGAGAAATATTTAATAGATACGAATGTTGTTATCGAATACATTGGCGAAACATTGCCCGAAGAAGCGCTGAATAATATCGATCAGATTATTGATGATAAATTTTTTATTAAGCTTCCCGATGCCATTATTGCTGCCACAGCCCTGGTACATGGTTTGACTTTAATTACCCGCAATACCAAAGACTTCAATCGAATAGAACAACTGGATGTGGTAAATCCCATTGAACTCTGATAAAATGTGAATTCGTATGTTGTGCAATGGGTTTTTGAAAGCTTTAATAATCATATGTTAAGGTTAAAATTGTTAAGCAAGATTAATTTCACAAAGCAACCAAAGGCGTTTATTTTATTTGGATAGAAAGTGGTGGAGGAAGTTGCATTGAGAAGGTGATTTTGAATTTGATGGTTCGGAAACCTGATGATTCGCCCGTTATCGGGTTGTCAGGTATTGTTTTTTAAGTGCCCAATTCTTTTAAGCTAACATCTTTAATTTTTGAATTAGCTCATCATATATTTTTCTTTTCTTTTCACTAGCACAACTTCTCCGGGTTTAGGCATTTTCCCACTCCCCATCTTCTTTGTTGTCCCACAGTTCTTTCATTTTAGCCTGCTGAATTGCATGAAGAAATTCATTACTCTGATTTTTCATCTTCATTGTTCCGATTGTTTCCTGAATTTCTTCGGGTACTTCTGCATAAGCCGGGGCGAGTGGTTTTGCTTTCACATAATTGAAGTTCTCCAACAGCTCCATAAAAAATGGCACCTTTTGATCCTGAATATCCAGTATTAGTTTCATACAATAAGAATTTAATGAACAAAGGTATTAATAAAATTCTTGCTGCTGTAATTGAATATTTATCTCGTAAGGTATAAGGCTCTATTTCGCTGAAAGCGAATTTGGAAACGTTGGGTAAATTACCCTGCCAGGTTTCCAAGGTTGCAATCCCCTCGTTCCCCTGCCATTGGCATCCCTCGGGAGGGGCTGCGAACCTGCACTGGGTTCGCAGCCCTGACCGAAGGGAAAGGGATCGCAACCCTGATAATTCAACAACCCTGACAGAGTTCGAAACTCTGTCAGGGTTAAAACGTTAATATTAGGGCTTATCCTTTCAGAATTGTCCAACATCATCGCGTTAGAACAATCCGCCCTGTATATTCCTTGTCAGTGCTTAGTTTGTAAAAATAAATCCCACCGGGAACCAAAGCCCCGTTATGATCTGTGCCATCCCAGCGAATGCTGTATTTTCCTGCCTTTCTTTGCGCATTATTGAGCAGTGTTTTTATTTTATCGCCCTTCGAATTAAAGATTTCCAGGCTCACACCGGTTTTCGTTGCCAGATTAAAATGAATGGTGGTTTCGTGGGTAAATGGGTTTGGAAATATAGAGACCGGATTATTAAGATCATCTACATCTGAAATCCCGACACTTGGGTCAACAATAAGTGTTACCGGTATTTCTGTTTCTCCACCCAGATTATCTAATATCAAAATCGCACAAGTATAAGTGCCATCTTCTAAATCTTCAGTGTTAAAAAGCAACTCGATTTCAGCCTGTTCTCCTCCACTCAAACTACCACTCGTTGGGTTTGCCGATAACCAGGTAACATCCTTATTTTCCTCCATTATTTCTATTAAAAATTCCAGTGTTCCTCCACCTACATTAGCGATTATCAGTGTGTCAGTCAGGGTTAGCTCCGGAGCCATTGTATGCTCAAAAGCATCCTGAATCACAAAAATCTGGGGAAGGCCATTATCAACAGGTGGCAGCACAATGTAATCGACCCATGCACAATCCTCACCTCCGTTCACTGAATAATCTTTGTTATACAGCCATTTAAAGGTATGTGTGCCTGCGCTTACAGTGTATGCTTCCTGGCTCCAGTTAATTTCGCTATCCCAACGGCCTTTTTCATCATCATCAATATAAAAGGCTAAGTAATCGTAGCCGGTTCCACCCGGATCATCTTCGCAGCTTACTTTTTTGTAAAAGCTGATTTCACCCTCCGAAAGCACATCCAATTCCAGCAGCAAAACACTTTCTGCCTCATCGGGAATTGCTCCTGAACGGCCACTATAATTTCCTTCATACACTGTTTCATCATCAATGATCCAGTTTGCATCTCCCTCAAATTCCCAGGGATAATTAGAAAAATCACCGGTTTCAAAATCCTCAAATATAATTCCTACCGTGAGTCCAAAAGTTGTTGGATTCATGTATCCGCCATTTGCAAAAATATCCAGATCGAAATTAATAACATGGCCAACAGGAGCGTTTTCGTTCACTGTAATTTCAAAGGAGATATCCGAATTAGTTCCTGGTTCAAGCACATCAATGCTTGAAGATGTATTCGAGATGTTTACGAAGGGATCGATACTTGAGATGTCGAGATTTATATTTTCGGCGGCAGCACCACCATCATTATTGATTGTGATTATTACTTCGGCAGTTTCACCCGGATCGAGACTGCCATTGCCGCTATCATTAATTATAATATTCCCCGGGCCAACGATTGGAGCGAAAGCTTTTAATTTAATTTGGCCATCCCAAAGATCGAAATCTGATGCAATGGTAGTTGCCAGGTTGATGGAATAATTATCCGGAACATCCGAAGAAACCTCAAATGAGAAAGCGTTGCTGATGAGCAGACTGTCGCCTGCCGGGATGCTTCCAAAAACCTCGGTGGTATCAATCATGTTAATAAACTCAGATGGAAAGGAAATATTCATCACAATATTTTCAGCAGCTACATCCATTGTATTTCTAAGCTGAATGTCGAGGCTAACGGTTTCGCCAAATTCGATAATGTCATCATCACCGGCATTTACTGTAAACGAAGTAACAATGTCCATGGGAACCACCGGGTGAATATCCGACTCCCAAAGGCCGCGGCCATAAGTTCCAGCCCTGATTTTGCCTGATTCGTAATGGATTTCCATTTCGCTAATTATAACATTGGGCAGGCCTTCAAAAAACGCTTCCCACTCTTCCATGGAATTGTCGCAGTAATAAATGCCAACGTCCATTCCTACATACATGCCCATGTTTTCATCTTTGTGAAAAATAACACAGTTGACCGGAAGGTTTGGAAGGTTATCAGAGAAATTCTCCCAGGTAGTGCCGGCATCGTAGGAGATAAAAACTTTATTCGCGTTACTAAAACCTGAAAGGCTAACAGCTACGGTTTCGGGATAGAGCGGATGCACCGCGATGTAGGAAATAAAGAGGTTGGGCAGGCCGCCGGAAACATTGTCCCAGCTATTGCCGCCGTCCATGGTTCGGTAAATGGTTTCATCCTTCGAAACATACAAAAAGTCAGGGTTTGATTCGGAAATATACATGTTGCGGATGTTGCCACTTCCCAGGTTTGAAATGGTTGTCCAACTGTTCATGCCGTTTGAGGTTTTTCGCACATTTGTAGTGCCCACGTACAATGTTTGTGGATCTATTGGGTGCATTACAAAGGGTGTAACCCAGGCACCACCACCGGGCTGGGTAATGTTAACACTTCCGCCATTGCCACCATTGTTCGATTTATAGAATTGGCCGTTTTGGGATGTGCCATAAACAATGTTTTCGTTGGTGTGGTTGATGGCGCATTCCATTCCATCTGCGCCCAGCCACTCGTGCCAGTAGTCGTTGGTGTAAACGCTGGTGCCATTATCCTGCGATCCTCCCATCAACTTATATGAATTGGTTTTAGATCCGGCTATCCTGTAAAATTGCCGTATGGAAATGCCCTCGGTAAAATTTATCCAGTTATTTCCGTTGTCGATAGATTTACTAACCAAGCCATCGCTGCCCACGTATAAGGTTCCGCCATAAAACACCATTTCGTGAATGTCGCAATGCGTGTAGCCCAGAGAGTTTCCCCACTGCCAGTCGGTGGTTTTGGTCCAGCTTTGCCCGCCATTTAGCGAGCGCCAGGTATTGATTTCGCCAAGGTGAACTTCCTCGGCATTTTCGTGCGATACGGCAAAAGCCAAATCGTACCACCCCTGACTGCCCTGGTTGGGTTCGGTTGATCGCTGTGTAAAAGAATCGCCACTGTTTTCGGAGCGGTAAACGCCGCTTTGGTATGAGAAGAAATACACATAATCAGGGTTATCATCACTCACTGCAATTTGCGCCCGGCTCGAAGTGGGCACTCCCGAAATCTGGGTAAAACTTTCGCCATCGTTGGTGGATTTATAGAATTTCTGGGTGCAAGCATAAACGAAGCTTGGGTCGCCGGGTTTAAACTCCATATCGTCAATGTCGCCGGTTTGCACCGAGTACCAGTTTGCGCCCGCATCGGTGGTTTTATAAAGCCCATTGGTGGTGGCCGCAAATAGTATATCCGGATTCTCGGGGTTGATGAGCAATTTGGAGATGGTTCTGTTTTGACCAATGTTCCAGTCCAGCCCGGTTAAATCCCAATTTACGCCACCATCGGTCGATTTAAGTACGCCAATGCTGTAGTTGTCGTTGGCATCCTTATCGCCGGTTCCTATATAAATGATGTCGGTGTTGGTGGGATGGATGGCGATGGCCGATACTCCCAAAATGGGTAAGTTATCCGTTAAAACTTCCCAGCTTCCGCCTTCATCGGTGGTTTTCCACAAACCTCCTGATGGCGCTCCGATATAGACGGTCATCGCATCGAAGGGATCGCGGGCAATTACATTGATGCGGCCAATGCCGGGATTCCAGTGGCCTGTGATGTTTGTCCATGTGGTGGGGCCAAGTGGCGTCCAGTTGCTTTTGGGTGAATTATCTTTTTTGGGATTATTCTTCCTGTAGTTCATGGTTTCGTTCCAAACCTGCGCGTGATCCAGACGCTGACCCGAGGGAAAAACCCGGGATTCCATAAAATTTTCCCAGCGCTTAAATTGTTTCCAACCGCTGCCTTTTCCCGTGGGCTTATCCTTAAAGTAGGTGGTGAAGGCCGATTGAACATCATAAAAGTTCACCGACAAATCCTTCATCATATCCACCCAGTAAGGGTTTTCGGAGTAATCGACTGCTGTAGTTTGTTGTGGATTTTTTTGATTTGTTTGTGCCTGGAGGCAGGATGAGATGGCAAGAAAAGTAATCGCGAGAGCGACAAAAAGTTTTTGTTTCATTTGTTCGGGTGTTTTGAGTTTAGTAGTTAAATGCGCTATTATTTTGAGTTAAAAAATTAATGCGCTAAAATACACCAAATTGAAATAATGGTTAAGGGGTGGGTTGGATGCATCGGAGGGGATGACAGCAATTGAGATTTGGGTATTTTGGCAAGAACTCCCCGTTAGTAAAAACTGACGGGGCAGACTACTTGATTGCGGGACGTTTTTTATATTTTATCATAATGTTCATCCTTCCAGTCATCAATTTCACAAACTGCTGTAAACTTGTCAATAATTCCAGCATTAATTTGTACCTGCAAACAGGTTGAGGCTACAGTCCTATCGTCAGTTTTTTTTAGGATTTCATTAAGACACTTTAAAAGTCCATCATCAATTTCGTCCTCAGTTACTTCATAATAGTTTTCTAATCCTTCCAATGCAGAATATTGTTCATCTTTTTCTTACTTTTTAGTGAATTCAAGAATATGTTTTTAGCATCAGGTATTATATAATAATTATTCAAGTCTATCTCGTTGCAGATTTCTGAGATGGTTTTATATTTTTTCATCTTAATCACTATGCTTGTTGAGTTTCCTTAAAATTGGCGGTAAGGGTTTGTGTATGTTAACTTGTGATCTTATTTCTTTTTGCCCAAATACATCAATTTTTGTTTGTTCGTTTTCGGTTTCAATAGTTGAAATGATTTATCGTAGAAATAAGAAAACAAATCGCCAGCAGGGTGAAAAACAGCGAAATTACTTTGCAAATATTCTCTGAAATCTGCCAGTAATTCAGCACGCACATACGGCGGATTTCCAATTATCACATCAAAACCACCGGTGTGTTCGGTGCGAAAGGCGTGTTGGCGGGTACAGCACATTTGTTTTGCAAGGGCTTGCAGTTCTTTATTTTCGGCATTTGCTGTCCACAGGTGGAACTGTGTTAGTCCCCTCAGCGGAGCATGCTCCGCTGTTCCAGGCTTTGTTCCGGGGGAATGCGCCGGAGCATGCTCCGGCGTTGCCGGGATGGTTCGCCCCATGGCTATGTTGCAGGCTCGCGCCGACATGGATTTTAGCTTCTGTACTATTTTGTGTAGTTCTACCTCCTCGCATATCAGGAGGATATGTGCATGGTCGCCGCAAATATTATAGGCTACAACATTCAGCTTGTCTTTTTCTACAATTTCTGCGATTGTTTCTGTTACGATTATCTCTTCTTTCTCGCTTAGCCAAACAGGTTCTCCCAATTTTACATGGTTGTCGAACATACGTTGTGAGTAGCGCGAATTACGTATAGCCTTTGATGTGCGTTCGTGCATTATTTTTTCTCAGCAAATATATACGTACTTGTTGTTGCTTCTCCTTCGTAAGGCATTCTATTAATATACTCGATAATCCTGAATCCAGTTTCTATTAATTTATTCTTAATTGTATCGGAATCAAAGTAAGTATATGGTATTGTATTGCCCTTTACAAAGAAAAAATCGTTTATCTCAAGATTTTCCTTTCCAGAATAAAATAAAATTAGTAATTGTCCATTGTTGACTAAGACCCGATGAATCTCCGAAAACGCTTTTAAAATATCATCCAATTTGAAATTTACAATTAAATATGGTGCTACAATGCCAGAAACAGAATTATCCTGAAACTTTAAATCAAAAACATCTCCAATTCTAAAATCAATGAAAGGATTTAACCGTATTGCTATTTCAATCATTTTATCTGACAAGTCCAAACCAATAATATCCAATCCTTTCATTTTTAAATAATTAGATATTTCTCCCGGGCCACAACCAATCTCGATAACCGATCCTTTATTTACTACTCTTTCAAAAAATAAATCATACAGTTTTTTGTCTAAAGGCTTATCATAAAGATCAAAAAAACATTTATCAACATACTCTTTTGCTGCTATATTATAAGCATTTTTGATAATTTGTTTTCTGTTGATATCCATGTTAGTGTGTTATTTTTGCATGATGCACAATTATGGTTGCAAGAATTGTTGCAACAGTTTGTGTATCCCATTTCTTAATTTTTTCAATCATATTAGTTATTCTTAGTTAATTGTTTAAACTTGCCCATAACGTTTTGGCTATGGGCAGTAGCGGCTTTTGGTCTGAGCTTCTGTCCGGTAGGACAGATGGTCTGATTAAAACCGAACTGTCCATAAAACTTAAGCCCCGCTATTGCCTATTTGTTAAGCGTAGTTTTTATTCTTTCTTTTATTTCTTTTAATATGTCTATTGGTAGTTTTGTCACGGTTTTTATTTGTGCAAATTTGTTTCCTATAGTTAAGTATGAATATTCTTGATTTGATCCTGGAATATTATGGGTTAAAATTTCGATGGAGTTATTTTCAATTTCAATTTTTCCGTCTCTAAATAATCTATAGTCTCCGATATAAATAACTTTGTCAGGTTTGAAAATTATTATCTCTTTTCCGCAAGTATTCCATAGAATTATTCTTAGTAAATAGATTCCACTGCCCCATAAAAGTATTATTATTATTACCAGTGAAAAATTTATTGTGTCTGTCATAATCATAAATACTGCGGATGCAATAGGGATTAAAAATGAAATTATAGAAATAATAGTCAATGTAACAATAACGAATAATGAAGCTCGTTTTACGAAGATTTCTAAAGTCAGGTAAGGTGATTCATTGATATGTATTCTATTTTCTCTCATTTAGTGGATTCTGCTTTTCTATTCTAAAATTAGAACAATTCTGTTTTTATGATCTTGATTTCATTGCTCGTGTCGAATTCCTGCTTAACAAAAAATTGAAGCAACTATTAATTTTGAAAAATAATACCGTATTTCAAATACCATTTTGCCACTTTTCCAAATACCTCCGAAACGGAACTCCCTTTAAATTCCTTTTTTTCTTCCATAAATTCTCCTATTAAAGAACCGTAAATTTCACTATTCAGCTTTAATATTACCGGATTGGTTTTTCTGTCATAAATGGTCAGTTTTCCGGAACACATCACCCATTCTTTCGAACGTCCATGTTTTCCGGTTATTTCCTGGGGTGCTTGGTATATAATTTTTACTACTGGCATTTTTTATTCGGTTTTTGTTTGCCAAAGGTAAGGAAATATTTACTTGAAATAGTTTTTTTATTTGCCATTTCAAATTATTCCGAAAATTTTTGTAATGTTGTGTTATCTCAGTCGTTTTATCTTTCTTAAACACTTTTCATTTGAAACTAATCGAAATATCAAACCTGGGCAGAACCTACCGAAAAGGGAAAATCAACATCCCCGCACTACAAAAAATTGATCTCGAAATCGAAGAAGGACAATTTGTCTCCATTGTTGGGAAATCGGGTTCCGGAAAATCCACACTCCTAAATCTAATTGGCGGTCTTGACCGTGCAACTGATGGAACCATTTTGTTTGAAGGCAATGACCTCCTGAAAATGAGCCGCTCCGAGCTGGCTAATCACCGCAAGAAATCTGTCGGGATGATCTTTCAGTCTTTCAATCTTATTCAATCACGAAATGCACTTGAAAATGTTGATCTTGCCCTCACTTTTGGTGGAGTTGCCCGCAGCAAACGTAAAGCCCTTGCAACCGAATTGCTTCGTAAAGTCGGACTGGGCGACAGGACTACCCACCTGCCGGATGAACTTTCGGGAGGCGAAACCCAACGTGTGGCCATTGCCCGCGCCCTGGCCAACAATCCCAAGGTATTGCTTGCCGATGAACCTACCGGAAACTTAGACAGTGAAACCTCCGAAGAAATTATGGAGCTGCTCATCGATCTTAATAAAAAAAAACATATCACCATCATCATGGTAAGCCACGATCAGGAAACCGCCGGACAAGTTTCGGATCTCGTAGTGAAATTAAAGGATGGCCGTATTTATGAAATGATAAAAAAGGAGGAGGCAAGATGAATTTAAGCGATATGATTTTCCTTGCTTTGTCAAACCTACGGCGCACAAAATTGCGCACTTTCCTCACTACGCTGGGGGTAATCATCGGCATTGGGGCGCTTACTTCAATGGTGTCGTTTGGTACTGGAATGCAAAAAAACATCACCGATGCTTTCGAGGCCAACGACCTTTTTACAAGCATCACAGTTTCGCCAAAGCAGATTAACCTCGATGAAATAAGCTCAGGCAATGTGGCCGAAATGGCGAGTGCCTTAAATCAGGAAAGCAAGCCGCTTACGGATTCGTTGCTTGAAGCCATCAGGAATATTCCCGGCGTTCGTGTGGCCTATCCCAACATGGAATTTCCTGCGAAGATAATTTTCGGAGATGATTCTTCCAACACGAGGGTGCAGGCCATGCCGGCTGATATGGGAACTTTTAAGCCGTTTAATGATTTGCTGGCGGGCAGTTTCTACACTTCCGATTCGGCTAAGGTGGTTATTTTGCGCAAAGAGTTTTTGCAAAAACTAAAAATAAAACTACTCGAAAAAGGTAAGGATATTACACTTTCCAAAGAGGATTCTGCACGAGGATTTGTGCTGATGCATCCTGATTCCCTCATCAATCAAAAAATAAAAATAGTATCCCTGTCGATGAATCCCTCAAAGATTCCCAACGCAATTGTTGGTATGATGCGCAACAAGCCCGTAATGCCTTTTGACGAAACAGTTACCGAATTAAGAATTGCCGGCATTACAAAACCTGCCGGGCAGTTTGGTCGAAATGTCTTCGGTGGGGCAGTGCTCATTCCTGTTATAGCGGCTCAGGAAATACCGCAATTGAATTTTTCGAGTGTATGGGATTTGTTGGATAGCAAAAAGAAAGAAGGAACCTACAGTTCTATCCAGGTGCGCGTTATGGATATGAAAATGATCGACCCGGTATCAGAACAACTTCGTGCCATGGATGTTGGGGTGTTTTCGATCGTTGACCAGTTGGATGACATTAAAAGGGTGTTTCTGATTATGAATTCCCTGCTCGGAGCTGTTGGCGCCATTGCTTTGATTGTGGCGGGATTGGGCATCATCAACACTATGGTGATGTCGATACTGGAAAGGCAGCGCGAAATCGGCATCATGAAAGCCATCGGCGGCAGCGAAAAGGAAATCAGGATGATCTTTTTCGTGGAGGTGGGCGTGATAGGTTTGGTGGGTGCATTCTTCGGCCTTATACTCGGCTGGTTAGTAACGCGTGTAGCCAATGTGGTGATGAACACGCAAATTCTGCCGGAAGACATGGAGCCTGTTAATCTGTTTTATTTTCCGGTCTGGCTCATTTTGGGAGCTGTAGCATTTTCAATTTTAATCAGTCTGGCTGCAGGTCTTTATCCTGCTGCCCGCGCTGCACGCATCGATCCGGTGAGGGCGCTGAGGCATGATTAGGTGAAGAATTAAAAACGCTTAAGCATCATTATTTATCCTGCAATTTATCCTGCAATTTATCCTGCAGTTTTATCATTTATCTGCATAATAAATTTATTTAAAAGGTGGTATCCGCCTGTCTTTTTGCTTCCAACATATTCAATATATTTTTTCAATCTATGCAAATCTTCAAAAATGGTTCTTTCGGAAACCTGAAACATGTTCTGTAGTTCAACGGCCTTTATTCCTGGTTGAAGGAAAATACTTTTGATTATAGCAACCTGTCTATCTTTCATTGATTTGGATAGTCCCATAATAGCACCGCCAATAGCACCGCCAATTGCACCGTCAAAATCCTCATTTTTACTATCACTTAATTTAACCTTTTCCCCAACATAAGGCACAGTAACCTTAAATGTGTCCATCTCTTTAATTTCTGGAAATCTTCCACCGGAATAAATTTTGGTGTATTTAAACATGTTTCTCACCCCTGAGCCGAGTTCGTCCGCATATCGAATTTCTTTGAATAACTGTAGGATGTTTGGGTTTTTTGGGTGCGTATAAAACAGATCCGGAGAAATTAATCCATGCTTGATTGGTAAATTCCAATTTTCGATAATTACCTGATCCCTTTTAATAATCAAACGTGCCGGAAAAGCATTTGTAAATTCCCGATGAATTAAAGTGTTGATTATTGCTTCGCGAAATATCATCTCCCTAAGGCTTGTTCGCTGATCGCCCTCAAGATAAAAGGGATCGGGGAGGTGTTTTTGAACAAATGCCATTAAACGATCATAACTTTCGATGAGATTTGTTCTCACTTCATCCCGATCATCATAGCGATCAGTATTTACAATCCGAACCAAAGCATCGGTCTTATAAGCCGGTAAAATGCTTTGTAGCACCTCATCTTTCCCAAATATTAATGCTGCAGCAAGGGTATATCCTGATTCGTTGGTTTTAAAATTTGTTTGAAAAAGCCTTGCGCTTTTCAACATTTCCTCATTGGTCATACTTTTCCAAGGATGATTTGGCCTTGAATTGGAAGCCATTACCCTGACCTTGTTGATTAAATCTTCACGAAGGTCACCGTAGTGTAAATATGGATATATGGTATTTTCAGTAAAGACATTGCTTTTGCGCTGATAGAGTTGTTTTACAAGCTCGTGGTTATTTGTAATGTTAAAATCTCCATCCTCATTACGGTCAAATATTTTACCGGCAGTTTGATGAACTTGTGAACTCTCGGGAATGCTGATGTAAATTATAGATTTGCCGTCCACTTTTATAACTTGTGGTGTTAGATAATAAGTGGGATTCAACTTTTTAGGGTTGTTAAAATCGCTTACCAGGCTGTCAAGAATGGGTTGAACAGCATTTTCGATAATTCCCTGAATTGTTCCATCATTCTTAACTCCCAAAAATAACATCCCGCCACCTCGATTTAAAAATGCACAAATTGAATCAAAAGTATTTTTACTCAATTCAAATTCGGATGTTTTGAATTCAACGCAAATACTTTCTCCTTGTGAAATAATTTTTTTTATTTCTTCTGAATTCACAGTATTGATCTTTTTACAAAAATACTCATTTATAATTTCTACTCCAGTAACATAAGCCTGTTAATTTGTTTTATTATTTCTCCAATTAAAAAACCATAAGCCAATATGCTGGCATTTTATAACATTGATTAAGCGGAACCTTACTAATTAGAGCCTGTCAATAAAGTCAGCCTTTTTCAAAAAAAGAAAAAATATCCCGCAGATAACGCTGATTAGCGCAGATAAAATCTGCGCTAATCAGCGTTATCTGCGGGAAAAATTACTAAAAAGACAGACCCTAATTAATCCGGAAGATATTCTCTGAGCAAGTCGTAAACATGGTTTTCAAGCTGCGCTATTTGATAGTCGAGCCAATCTTGCTTAAGTTCGCAATTGTGGATGATATGGTTAAAATTGGCAAAGGGCTTTTTCCGGTTCAAGGCATTGGCCAGTTGATTTTTAAGGTGGGATTCGGGGAGGTTGTAAACAAATCCTTCCATTATTTTAAATGATTCGAACGATTCTATAGGATGGATTTCTATGTAATTTTCCCATTTATGAAATTTGAATTCCATCGTTTTCCATTCGTTAAACTCATCGTCCAGCTCCCCTTCTTCAAACTCTTCGTCAATATCCCCGGGATATACGATGATATCTTTAAATATTTCCTCTACCTCCAAAGTATCAGTGTTTACAAACGAAACCAGCCCGGCAGTTAAACCATCGGCAATGCCATGAATCATTTTTTATTTCCTGTATTTTGCCTGTAACCATCTTTTGAGTAAAACATCATAAACACTGTAGTTCTTTTCACCATTTTCCCCACTGTTGATGTAAATCATTTCTTTGGTTTCCAATGAATTTAACGATCGCAGTATTGTGGCTGAACTGCCAAGTTGATGCTTGTTGATAAATTCAGATGATGTTGGTGAAGTTACAAGATTTTCTAAACCAATAGCTTTTAATAAATTCCATTGGGGTTTTGTAAGAAGCTCCCTGTATTGATAAAATATGATTTCCTGTTCCAGTAATATTTTTTCAATTTCATTATTTAAATCCTGATCGGAAATTTGTTTTCCGCAATTGGCAAATAATCGATTGCTCAATAGTTGAACATAATATGTATGCCCAGATGCCCAGTCCCATATAGTTCCAGCCAATTGTAGTGTAATATTTCGCTTATTGTTTTTGAATTGCTTAACGATAAACGGCCCATAAATTTCTCGTGGAATAGAACTAAAATGTAAAATTTGTGTACTCCTGAAAAACGGCCTTCCGGGATCGGCAAATAATTGTGTAATTAAATGGCGCTGACTGCCGGAAAAGATGAAGACAATATTGGGGAGTGTTTGTATTACAGATCGCAGCCATGCATCCATATTTTGTTTTGGATAATCAAGAATTTGCTGAAACTCATCAATAGCAATAACAACTTTAAGGTTCAGTCCATTCAGGAAATTCAAAAGAGAATGGATATCATTTTCAGCCTTTTCTTCAGAGCCCATAATGCTTACCTGGGGATTTCCTGTAAGTGGGTCGAAACTGATGACAGGCCTAAGGAATTTGAAGAATCTCCAAACCTTTTTACCAAGCGAAGATTTTTCAGGCGCTACATTGATAATTGCAGTAGATAAAACATTTACGAAATCTAATTTGCTATTTGTAGCAAGAATATCAACATAAATTGCAATAATATCTCTTTTTAGTAGCTCAAATGCGTGAAATATTAAGCCTGTTTTACCCATCCTTCTAATAGCAGTCAAGGTGGTTGAATTGTTATTTGTAATATTTGAAATGATAGATTCAGCTTCTATGACCCTGTTGCAAAAGGTTTCAGGGCCTAAATATTGAGTTGTTGGAAATGGATTAGTATTCATATTTGCAAATATACGTAACAAAATGTAACTAACAAATTATAACTAACAAATTGTAAGTTACCTTTTGTTAGTTTTTGGCTTAAGAGATGGTACTACTGCGAATTTAATGGAAAGCAAGTTTTTAACTTCTCATTTTTTTAATTAAAAATGTGATTATATAAATTGTTATTTGAATTCGCTCCCCTGGTTGACTTTTGCCAATTACAAATGATTTTTGTCTTGCTCAACCCTGACAGAGTTTTAAACTCTGTCAGGGTTCAAAGTGGCCATCTTTTTCGGATTGAAGTATGTAAACAAAGTAATCCATAGAATGCTTTTCAATTAAAATTAACAATCATCTTAAATTTTGTAAATATTTATAAAAGTTTAATTTTGTGTGAAATATCAGTCGTTAAATAAATTATTTGGGCTTTATGAGTGATGAATCATACACTGACTGGTTTGCAATGAGTAATGTTGCGCTGGCTCAAACCATCGGAACTTTTGTAAAGCACCACCGCCTGGAACAAAACCGAACCCAGGGGGGGGTAGCCGAAGCAGCGGGCATAAGCAGGTCAACATTGAGTTTGCTTGAACGTGGCGAAGCGGTTACTCTACCCTCACTTTTGCAGGTTCTGCGGGTACTCGATTTGCTAAAGGTGATGGATGTATTTAAATTTCAACAACAGATAAGCCCTATGGAATTGGCTAAACTGGAGAAACAAAAAAGACAACGTGCAAGTAGCAACAAAGAGAATATCTTTCCTAAAAGTGACTGGTGATGATACAAACAGCATTTGTTAAAATATGGAACGAAACTGCGGGAGCTGTAGCCTGGGATGAACAGACCGGGACTGCAAGCTTTGAATATGACCCCAAATTTATTTCAAAACAATGGGATTTGTCTCCTTTGAAAATGCAGGCCAATACCGGGAGGAGAATATTTTCTTTTCCTGAATTAAAAGGGAACGCTACTTTCAAAGGCCTGTCGGGGCTGCTGGCAGATTCGCTGCCTGACAGATTTGGAAATCAGTTGATCAATGCCTGGTTAGTCCAAAGCGGACGGCCTGAAAACAGCCTGAATCCGGTTGAACTCCTCTGTTTTATTGGCACACGGGGAATGGGAGCTTTGGAATTTGAACCCGCTTACTTTAAGCCCGGAAAACGAACCTTCACAGTTGAGATGGGCAGTTTGGTGGATATTGCCAAAAAAATGCTGGGTAAAAGGGAAGCCTTTGAGACCAACCTTATGGAGGATGAGCAAAAAGCAATGATGGAAATTCTCAAGGTGGGGACTTCGGCAGGTGGAGCACGCCCCAAAGCAATTATCGCCTTCAACGAAAAAACAGGACAGGTTAAATCGGGGCAAACCAAAGCGCCCGATGGTTTTGAACATTGGCTAATTAAATTGGATGGCGTAAGTGATGCCCAGTTTGGCGAAAGCACAGGCTATGGCAGGATTGAAATGGCCTATTACCTCATGGCCCAAGACTGCGGAGTTGATATGATGCAGAGTCGCTTGCTGGAAGAAAATGGCAGGGCACATTTTATGACCAAAAGATTTGACAGGGAAGGTGGAGAACAAAAACATCACATCCAAACCCTATGCGCCATGCAGCATTATGATTTTAATGATGTAAACAGTTTTAGTTATGAGCAGCTATTTCAAACCATGCGCCTATTGCGACTTCCCTACCCGCAGGCGGAGCAAATGTATAAACGGATGGTTTTTAATGTGTTATCGAAAAACTGTGATGATCACACGAAAAACTTTACTTTTCGGCTTAAGCAAGATCAAGCTTGGGAGCTGGCTCCGGCTTATGATATTTGTTTTGCCTACAGGCCGGATAGCCAATGGGTGAGTCAACATGCTTTAAGCATCAACGGAAAGAAAAAAGATATAGCAAAATACGATTTACTGGCAATAGCAAAAATGAACAACATCAAAAAAGCAGAAAACATTATTAATCAGATTGCTGCCAAAGTAAAGCAGTGGCCACAATATGCCGAAGTAACAAAAGTTGCGGCTACGCAAAGAGATGCCATTCACAAAACATTAATTCCATTAACAGAATAGATAGGCTCTTAAAAAACCACTAATGCTAACATGTTAACGATATTTTTTTGTCATCTAATTGATCGAATTACACGAATTGTACCTGCCAAAGGCAGGTAATAATTTGATTAATTAGTGTAATTCGATGATAACTTTTTTCTTTGATTTATAGATGGGTGCTGCCTGTTTTGTCTGGAGGGTGACTCCCGCAAAGCGCCCGCCTTGCCGCGAGGCAGGGCTTTAATTTTCAAATTAATTTAGTCCTTTATTGGTATAATTTTCCAATTGTTGTGAAATCGTGCTTTTCAAAAACAACTTGGACTCGTTGTGAAAAGGTTGCAATCTCTACCAGTTTTTTTGCTTCCCATCCCTCTCTCATAACAGATCCATAATTAACTTAATAATCGTTACCGAACCTTTATCCATTTTGGAGAATGCAAACCATTTTTTGCCCAAATCTTTTAATGATGCACCAATGTGAAAAACCTCGTTTTCATCAATGAAAAGAAAGCGGTCGTGGGCTTTGCTGAATTGCTTAATTTTTAATGTGGGATATTGCGTGTTGAATTTTTCAGCATCCAACTGCTTTAGTTCAATTGTATCGAGCCTGTTGAAGATTGAAGCATTGCTTGTAATAAACTTTCGCATCTCTACAAAAGCATTCATAATGGTAATACTTACTTTTATTGCGGTTTCGCTTCGCAATACTGCCGAAAGCATTGATACGCCTTGTTCGGTAAAAACATAGGGAAGATATTTTCTATGTTTGCCTCTTCCATCTTCATTTTTTAAGGTGCCATTTTGGAACCTTAAAGATTTATTTTCATTTTCTAAGGTCACAAATTGGAACCTTAAAAAATTGACTTCCTCATTGGTGAGTTGAAATCTAAATGGTTCAGGGAAAAGCGTCAAATATATCATACTATATTACACTTAGCAGGTAGTCCGTTTTTTTAAAAGCAATTTCCCAGAAAAGTATTTGAGAATTATTACTATTTTTGATTGTCCATTTAAAAACCAAAAAACATGAAAACATTTTTAATCATCGTGTGCTGTTTACTATTTATTCAAAGCACTTTTTCACAAACCAGTTTTCAACCACAACAAATAATCTACCCGTTGGGTGCTGCCTATGCAATTCACTCGGCTGACATCGATGGCGATGGCTTGGCCGATATAATTTCTTCATCTACTGGTTCGGATAATGTTTCCTGGTACAGGAATAATGGAGGTGGAACGTCATTTACCGAGTTTGAAATTTCCAATGATGACTATGTAGTTTGGGTTGTATATGCAGTGGATTTGGATAGCGATGGGGACAACGATATCATTGTTGGGACTTATGATGATGTACGATGGTATGAGAATGATGGATTAGGATATTTTTCTTATCGAAAGATAATTACCAATAATGTTGATGTTGTTAAATCGGTACATGCCGGCGATCTGGATGGGGATGGGGATTTGGATGTAGTTTATGCTTCGATGTTTGATAGTAAGGTTGGCTTTAGCAGAAATCGTGGTGATGGTACCTTCGATTACACCACTACAATTGTAACTGGTGCGGCTGATGCCCGATGCGTGTATGCTGTTGACATCGACAATGATTCGATTTTGGATGTGGTATATTCCAGTTATTCCGATAATAATGTTTCGTGGAATAAAAACCTTGGGGATGCAGTTTTTGGTGGGAGGCAAGTGATTGGCGACAATCTAAACGGTGCGATTTGGAACTATGCCGCCGATTTGGATAATGATGGCGACAAGGATATTTTGTCGGGTTCGACAGACGATAGCAAAAAAGCCATTTATAAAAACAATTTCAATAGTAGTATCGATTACTTTGAAGTGTTTTGTGTGGGCGATAGTGCATATATCTTAGGGCAATGGGTTCACGACCCCGGACATTTTTACGATTCCCTCAACACCATTTATGGTGGCGATAGCATTGAAAATTATTATGTTGCCGTATTTTTCCCTCCCAATACATTTAACATTGTCGGCAACCCGTCAGTAGTGGAATACGAAATACATACTTATTCAGCCCCGGTAAGTTTAACACACACGTATGAATGGGAAGTACAAAATGGAAATATTGTTGAATATTTTGCAAATAATTCCATTGCCATTCACTGGGGTGCCTGGGGAAGTGGTCGTGTAAAAGCAACAGCCATAATTCCTGAAACCGGATGCGCTTCCAGCGACAGTTTAATGGTTTCTATTAGTGGTGTGGGGATTTCAGAACCCACTTCTAAAATTGCAAGGGCACTTCCTAATCCTGCTGATAGCTATCTTTTCATCAACACTCCAGATATAAACCTGAACGTTGAAATATTGAATAATTCTGGCAAAAGCACCATTTTATCAAAAGACAGGAAAATAGATGTCTCGGAATTGAAAGATGGAATCTATTATGTATTGTACAAAGATGAAGTGGGGAAAACTGTTGGCCAGAAGACTTTTTAAGTGTCGATCTCAATGGTGATGATATTCCAGATTTGCTTGTGCGGGACGAGGATGACCAGAGTATTTATTGGTTCGAAAATATTGTTCCAGGTTTGCTGGGATCGAAACAAGATATTGCCATGAACCTGGGCTATTCCACAGCCATATTTGCTGATGACCTCGACCAGGATGGCGACAATGATGTGTTGGCTACTTTTTGGTCGGCAGGAAAAGTGGCCTGGTACGAAAATCTTGGGAATGGAAACTGGGGTACTGAACAAATAATTACAAGCGAGGCTGCGGGGGCAAAGGATGTTTACACTGCCGATATTGATGGTGATAATGTGCCGGATGTTCTATCGGCATCAAGCCTGGATAATAAAATTGCCTGGTATAAAAATGATCCTCCGGGAACATTTGGCCCTCAAATTATCATCTCCACCAATGCAACTTATGCCAGAAATGTCTTTGCTACCGATTTGGACAACGATGGAATGAATGATGTCCTTTCGGCATCTTTTAACGATGGCAAAGTTGCCCGCTACATGAACCAGGGTAATGCCATCATAGGTCCCGAAATTATTGTTTCAGATTCAGTTGCCCAAACGAAATGGGTATATTCATCTGATATAGATTATGATGGAGATATGGATATTCTTTCTTCTTCATTGGGTGACAGGTACGTTTGTTGGTATCCCAATAATTTTTGCAGCAAATCAATCATGGATGCCCAGATATGCGAAGGTGATAGTTTATGGATTTATGATACCTGGATAAAAACAGAAGGATTTTATCAGGACACACTGACTACAATTTTTGGCGGCGACAGTACCATTACTTACAATGTTTCCGTTAATCCACCACCAGATACTTTTTTGATAAACGGTTTGCAGGAGGTTTACGAAAACCGAAGGGGAATATATTCGGTTCCTTTTGATACTTTACTAAGCTATTTTTGGGAGCTTGAAAATGGAACTATAACAGATTCAGCCGCAAATATGATTGAGGTGGAATGGGGCAGCATCTCACCAGGATTTATTAAAGCATTTGCAACGAATAATGAAACCAGCTGTTCTACTGAATCGATACTCGAAATTTCCATCGGCCCTGATGCTATTGATTTTAAAAGCCATCCAAAAATTAAGATCTATCCTAACCCAGCAATTGACTTCGTTTCTATCGAATCGAATGCTTCACCTTTAACTGTGGAATTTATCGATAAATTTGGTCATTTAGTTCTGCAAAGCAAACAATCAACGATCGACATTTCAATATTGAAAGGCGGCAGCTATTTTCTAAAAGTCAGTGATGTGAATTCGGATATCCTTCTTATCGAAAAACTGATTGTTATTCGATAATCACTTTTCGAGTGGATGTCTTTTGGTCGGAAGATACTTTCAACAAATACAATCCGGGAGGCACATCCTCCACATTTAATGATACTGTTGCTGTATTTGAATTGGGCGAGAACTCCAAAGATTTAAGCTTCTGCCCGCTTTGATTGAATAATTCAACAACACAAGTTTCAGCCAACCATGCCGGGTTTATTTCGATATTGAGTTGTCCGGTGGCCGGATTAGGGAAGCAGTGGATGGTTTCATTTTCAAAAATTTCATTCTGCTCATCGATGCTTATAACATCGGTAAAATAAAGCTCAAGGCTGATGCAGACAATGGAAATAATAGTTTGCCCTCCAATGATAACTTCTATATAATTGTCTTCCTGGTTCACACCCCAATTGTTATCATCCCATTCATAAGCAGTGGCATTTATTTGACCCGGTAAGAAAATACACTCAGTCTTTCTGATATTTTGCCAAATGCTGTATTCCCAGAATTGATCTATTGTGGAGAGCCTATTCCTGTTGCTGTCGTAAATGTAGGATTTCATCATGCTATTTTGCCATGTGCTGTTTGTCCAGTATTGGGAAAACTGAGTGAGAAGGTCTCCATTTTCATCATACATAAAGGTTGTTGTCACGTAATTTACCCATACACCGTTTTCCCAGACTTGTTGGAATCTTGACAGTAAAATTCCGTAGGAATTATATGTGTAGGTTGTAAACGAGTAATTTACCCACAACCCATTCTGCCACTTTTGATATAAACCGGATAATCGATTTCCATTATCATCGTACGTTTGCGTGAATAGTGTTGAGTTAACTAAGATGCTGTTTTCCAATTCTTGACGTAATGTGGTTTGTCTATCACCATTATTATTGTATGTATTGGTTGTAAGAGAATGACCAACCCAAACACCATTTTCCCAGTTTTGACTATAATAAGTCAGGATATTACAATTGGCATTGTATGTTGAGGTAGTTAGGGAGGAATTTGCCCAAGCCCCATCTTCCCAGTATTGGAATAAATAAGTCAGTACATTACCATTGGCATCATATGTTGAGGTAGTAAATTGGGAATTTAGCCAAGACTCGTTTTGCCAGCTTTGTAATAAAGATGTTAAGAGGTTGCTATTATTGTCGTAATTATGTGTGTAAATCCAATAATTCACCCAGGTATCATTTGTCCAGACCTGAGTAAGCCTGATTAGCAATAGACCATTGGTGTTGTAGGTATAAATAGATTTTAACCAATTTACCCAGGATCCATTTTCCCAGTTTTGGATTAACTTAGTGAGCAAGTTTCCATTTGCATCGTAGGAATACAATTCTTTAGTAGTTCTATCTTCATGCACAATTATCAAAGAATCAATCTGTGTGGCTACTTCGGTGCTTAGGATAATCGGTTGATGGAAATCCATTACTCCATGCCGGAAAATTTCATGGTTTTGTTCAAGATAAGTGTGAGATAGTAATTGGGGATTTTGCTGAAAGTTATTTTCGTCCTGAAAGAAATTATAGGATTCCTGTTGCGCAAACATCGGCCAGGCAATCAGGAGGGTGAAAAGCAAAAGAAGAAGATTTTTCATATCATTAGATTTTAAGATTATAAGTCCCAAAACTACACATTCAAATTTTATCAGCAAATTTTAGCCATAAAAAAAATCACATCAAAGATGTGTGCTAAGTCATGTGCTAAAAATAAAAAAGGTTACATCTTTAATTTGTATCCCCTCAAAAAATACAGGTAGAATAAATATTGCCTCTAAGGGCTTGCTCAAAAATAACTTCCGGTTTTTATGAACATCTTTTGCACACATACTTCGTTAAAAATACTAACCGTCCATACG
>Ga0307990_1000571_pt1 | contig 32757 bp, 44 predicted proteins | sample EllFjometagen129_FD_203168 | JGI IMG/M metagenome (GOLD analysis project Ga0307990, IMG submission 203168) | Marine microbial communities from Ellis Fjord, Antarctic Ocean - #129 | ecosystem: Environmental > Aquatic > Marine > Unclassified | place: Southern Ocean | collected 2014-10-08
GAGGATGCTCCCAGGCCCATTCCGGAGACAATCAATATAGGTCAAATACAGATGCTCTTCCAAGGTAAGCTCAATCAAGGTGAGGGTAAATAGGGGTGTGTTTCATGTGGTGCAACAGCGTTCTTGTAAGTAGTTGATATTATTGCAACGTCTGATAAATAATCATTATGTCAACCTGCACTCAGTTACGGGCAGTACAGACAGCATAGAGACAGGGGGGATCAGTTGATATTAATAAAGCATGCTTTCTATATAGAGAGGCCGGGAGGGGTAAGACCCGCCCCCTTGCAATACAGTATATATCCCCTCTCACACTTTTCAGCCCGAAACCAAAGGTATATAGGTCGTATATATCTTTTTGAATTACTTGCTTGACAAACGGTATATAACCTACTACCTTATATAGTACATATAAATTATATAAGGGGGTATGTTATGAAAAAGATGATTTGGGTGCCTGATGATTTAGTTGAGGAGATTAAGGCGGCGGCGAAGGCAGATGGTCGGTCGGTGAGCAATTATTTAGTTCAACTGCACAGGGATCATGGCGGGAATGTTGGTCAGCTCGAAAGGGATTCATGCGGGACTAAAGATCGCCCCCCTGACAGTCCGGGTTCGAGTCCCGGTCCCGCTTCCAAAGAGGAGTCATGGGGTACGAGTCCAGGGGAAAAGGCTGCGAAAAAGAAAGAGGTTGTTAAGAACAATTTAGCGAAGCGAATAACTGAGAAAGCAGCAGGCAAGAGTTACGGCAAACCCTGTCCGAAAGGCGGTGCATAATGGCTGACTGGATTCAGGTGATTCTTTTAGTTTTGATAATCATTATTTTACTGACGGATTGATATGGACCTGTGTTTAGGTTGTCACCGATGCTGCGAGAAGCTTGTTTTCCCTTTAAAGATATCCCTGGGATGGGAGAAGGATGTCAGGGAGTTTTACGAGGCGCGGGGCTGTGAGGTGAGGATCAAGGACGGTGTGATATTTGCGGTTCTTGATTTCAAGTGTCCTCATTTAAAGGATGGTTGCGACATATACGACAACAGGCCGAGAACGTGCAGGGATTACGATGGCCGGGACGATTTCATAATAGGGGATGAATGCGCATGGGCGGGGAAGGAGGTAGGATGAAAACAGAACAGCTTTTGATTGCAGCGGACAGAATTGCCTCAGAAAGAGAGAATACAAGCAAAATTGATCCGTTGATTCTTGCTCTTTCAAAGGAACTTGACGAGTTAAGGGCAGAATTTAACATAGCGAACAGGACGATAAGGAATTTAGATGATGATGTCCACGTGATGAAACACGAAAAAAAGAAGGGATGGTTTAAATATTGATGGACAACCCACAAAGCCCCAAAATAAGTCGAGACAAGGCGGAGGGCATGGCGAAGGACGGTTCTGTTTTGGGCAGCCGGGAGAACTTGCTGTGTAGTGACCATAAGGTGAGCACTGAGGCGTACCGGGACGGTTGGGGGAACATTATTTGGAAGGATGAATAAGGGCTTTTTTTTACCGGATGTTGTGTCAATTTAGACATATATCAGGTTTGACATAAGGGTGTAGATGGCTGTAGTTAAAACGATTGCTGAAATAGACGAACAAACTCAAATGCCAAAGGACTGGCTGCCTTTGTTTGTTTGGTTTGAGTATATGTACAAGCAGCAGAAGGATTTTCTCAGGAGTGACGCGTGGCAGGTTTTCATGATAGCCGGGAACGGGACGGGCAAGACGTTTGTAGTTTACTACTACGTTGTCATGCAGGCGCTGGGGATTCACCCGAAGCAATTAGCGAAACCGCCTATTAAGATCCAGGCGATTGTCCCTGATTTTGACAAGGTTCAGGACATTGCCCTTGAGAAGTTGTTAGAGGCCCAGATAATTCAACCTTCGGGGGTAGAGGTTGGGCCTTTATTGCCTCACAGCATGATAAAGAAGGGTTTTTCGCGAGAGCATCGGAGTATTGAACTGAACAACGGGTCTGTAATTGGCTGGATGACTGACGAGCAGGGCTGGCAGGCGCATAGAGGAAAGCAGTTTGATTTACTGGTCATCGATGAGGAATGTTCTGAGAGGGTGTATGACGAGAACATCCGTGGGTTAAGGAACGCCAAAGGCGGGGGGAAGGTTATTGCGGGTCTGACACCGCCTTACGAGGCCGGGAAGGGACCGACCTGGACAAAAGAGAGGATATTAGACAAGTCGGTGAATAATCCCAACATTGACGTTATAAATGCTTGCATGGCGGACAATCCGGCTATTACGCAAGAGTTTATCAAGGTGTTTTCCGAAGGCAAGACCCAGGAGATGATAGACGTTCAGATTTACGGCAAATATCCGTCCTGGGGGGACTTGGTTCATAAGGGGTTCCAGGATTTTCTATGGGATTCCGCGAAGTGCGAAGGGAATTTATTGCCGAACGATCATCCTATGCCGGAGAATTGGGACGTTGATTGGGTTATGGCCTTTGACTGGCATCCGAGCAAGGCGTGTGCTGCTGTGTTCGGGTTTATAGATCAGGACGGCAACCCTGTTTTCTTTGACGAGCTTGATAAGGACGTAGCGAAAGACAAGGAAATTGACGAATTAGCGGCTATTTTCAGGGCAATCGAGGGTTTTCCGCACGAAAAACGGAGATTTAAGCGTTGGCAAGATCCTTCGGCAAAGAGCAAGTACCAGGCGGTCCAAAGAGGGTTTAACGCGTGGGACGCTTTCAGGAAGGCGGGTATCATAACTTCTGCCGGGAAGAATCGAGATCCGAACGTAGGGATTGACATAGTAAATGAGTACATTCGCGGGAACAAGAAAGACCATCCCAGGATGCTTGTGTACGAAAGGTGCAAACATTTACGGCATTACTTAAACAATCATTATTGGAAGAGGGCCGGGGACGGGATTGCGAAGCCTGACCCTAAATGGAGCGATTACCCGATCACGGTTAGATACATTCTTGGAGAAATTGGAATTAGCAGGCGAAATCGTGGAAGAAATAGGGTTGACTGGCCCTTGCAGAGCTTTAAGAAACCACAGGACAAAAGGCAGATAACAGATTTAAGCAGGTATGTGTAAATGCAATTAGTTATGGCACGTATCCAGACTCAGGGGCTACACAGGCAGAGAGAGCTTATTACGCTGCAAGTTTTGGACTAAGACATACTCTATAAGGAGAAGGGGTAATGCCAACAGTTAAACAAATAGATCCTAAACATACTCCTGAGAAGTTCTTTCTCAAAAGGGACACAGGAGAAGTCAATCCTGAGTCCAAAGAAAAGATCTATGCTTATGATTTGCCGAATAAAGAAGTGATCTACGCAGAGGGCAAGGCTTTTCAGAGGAAGTCGGAGAATGGTGTTCAGGATATCCATATCTATAACAATTGCTATAAGATATATGAGGATGATGTTCTTGTAGCAGAGGCCAAGGTTTATCCTGAGATATGGGATGCTGTTGGTAAAGTTTGGTTGAGAGAGAAGTCATACAAAACAACCCCAACAAAGATTGATGGAACACTTAGTCAAGTACCAGACAGTCTTGAAAGTTATTATGTAGACGGCCTTAATACTTTCGGCTTGCAGATTAAATGGCAAGGTGGAGAGAATCAATCGGGGAAAGCCTTGTTTGAGTTTGAAGCTCCAGGCGAGACTATTAGAATCGTTTGGGTAATAGATGTCAAAGTTCCTGATAATTTGGTTATCAGTTGGAATGACTATAAAGGTAATGTAGAAAGTAATGTTCCAGAGAAAGATGAGCATGGAGACAGGCATTTAGAAGCTGCAACATATGAAATTATCTTTGAGCCAAAAGGGGTTGAGGATAAGCTTCTGGTTGATCCTTATTTGAGTGTTAGTGAAGAATCAGGATACATATGGGTTGGATGTGATGGATTTGGGTATAGGTGCTATTATGGTAATAATGAAACAACAGATTATATAACAGATACTTCCAATTCAATAACATATTATTTCTATGTTCGTATAGCACAGTTTGTTAAGGAGGGAGTTCTTAACAATGCTTTATTGTTTGATCTTGGGTCTACATTAGAGATAATAGAAAATACCCCAACAAGAGTGGTCTTACGCAAAGTAGGGCAAATGGAGGATACAGATCAAAGCGTTTTAGCTGATAGTGGGGAAGTATGGGCCACACATTATTTTTATTCCGATAGAATTTTCATTGAGACAAGTTGGGTAACCACCGATGTTATTGAGGTTGATAACTTAAATATCTATCAGTATTGGACATCGATAGATGAATATGGAAATAATTTAACAAGTAATGCTAACATTTATGAGAGCGGAGATAGTGAATCAACAGGTGGTAGTGGCGAGGTAAACACAGCAAAATATATAGGAATTACTTCTGATGAAATGAATGTTATTTTGATTAATATTGCTCACAGTGACAATGATGATTATGTTCAGACACTTAGAGATACAGGACAGGTAAGTTTTGGTTGGAATAATGATGCTACTTTCCCTGCTGGAACTCACACTATGACATCTGTTATGATCATCGACTCCGCAGAACGAGAAATAAGAATATAGGGAGGAACGATGTAATGGAAATAACAGTACACAAAAGCATTTACCGACCCTGGGGATACGAAACACCGTACACTGTCAATGATGCAGACGAGATATTCAATGAGTATTTGCTCGATACTAAGTTGATAAAAATTGAGCAAACAAGAATCGAGGATGCAATTATTGAAATTAAAGCTAAACGAAATTTTGTATCCGAAACACATGAAGAGATTGAAAGTCTTTACGATCAGAAAAAAACATTGATAGCCGAAATCGTTATTTTGCAAAAACAAAAGGATGATTTGGTGGAGGCGGTGAAATAAATGGCTGATATAACAAGTACACAGTCTGGATTATGGTCGGCAGGTGGCACATGGGTAGGTGGAGCAGCCCCTGCCGATGGTGATAAAGCAATTATAGCTGCTGGACACGAAGTCCAAGTTGACGTTGATCAGTCTGCTTGGACTGGAATGCTTGGTATGTCTGTTACTGGTGGCGCTACTCCGGGGATGGTTTATTGGAAAGATGGACAATCGGGGACTTTAAAACTCCGAACCGGCGCAGATATAGTTGGAACATTTAGTACAAATAATGGCAGGATATTAGCTAACAGCGATGGTTCATGGGCTACAACTACCAATTTAGTATCCACTACTGACGCAATAATTATGCTTGAAGGAACAGCAACGTTAGATTGTGATACTCTTGACATTAGAATGCGTTGTGCCAATCCGACCAATCAACGAGTGAGAACATACGGAACAAAGTACGATTTTGATGGTGCTACTGCTGTTGATCCAGCGACTGACATTATTGATTTAGGCGTATCTCCACCATCTGCGGATACAAAAGTCATGGTGACAACGGCTGCCGGCGTGCTCCCGACAGGTCTTCTGGCAGACACGATGTATTATGTGCGATCTGTGTCTGGGAATACCTGTAAGTTAGCTACTTGGAGTAATGATGACTCTATCGTCGATATCACGGCAGACGGCTCTGGGACTTGTACGCTTTATACCGGATATGCATCCGGCAGTGCCACCGTCAATGTTTTAGACGATGTTACTGCTGATTTATGGGCAACAAATGATGCTGTTGTATTGGCTAATAATGGCCCACAAAACTATGACCAACAGCGGTTGACGCTCAGTACGATCAATGCCGGGACTATTGTCTTGAGTGCAGTGGTTGATAGTGCTCAACATTCTGGCAGCAGTATTTATTTATCAACACGAAATTGCAGTATTTTACATAGCACAACAAGTACATCGCAAAATATTATAGAAGATGGTGACAGTTGTATTTTTGGTGAAATCAGGGCTACTGCTGGCACTGGTACAACTTTTTATGGTTATGGCCTTTATTCCGGTTCTGGGCACACAGCCACGACGATTACTGGATGTAACAATGGCATTCATTACGGTTCTGGGCACACAGCCACGACGATTGCTGGATGTAGCATCGGCCTTTATTCCGGTTCTGGGCACACAGCCACGACGATTACTGGATGTAGCGTCTTCGGCATTCTTTACGGTTCTGGGCACACAGTCACGACGATTACTGGATGTACCAATGGCCTTTATTCCGGTTCTGGGCACACAGCCACGACGATTGCTGGATGTAACAATGGCCTTTATTCCGGTTCTGGGCACACAGCCACGACGATTGCTGGATGTAACAATGGCATTCATTCCGGTTCAGGGCACACAGCCACGACGATTACTGGATGTAGCGTCGGCATTTATTACGGTTCAGGGCACACAGCCACGACGATTACTGGATGTAGCGTCGGCATTTATTACGGTTCTGGGCACACAGTCACGACGATTACTGGATGTAGCGTCGGCATTCGTGCCGGTTCGTATAATTTTGTAAGAAATTTATCAGGGAACAGTACTGATCTTTATGAAACAGGCTCTGTTTATTCACGGGATGGCATTATCCCAGCTACTCCATCATTAAACGATGTGAATACTCTCGGAGCTATGTCTAAATTATTCTCAGATCATCATGCAGGTGTTTTTGACGCTTACAGAATTTTTCAATGCATGGGAAATACAACTAAAGTAACGGCTGGTGATGGTTCTCCGACTCCGGATCAAAGGTCCGGGGGCTGTACCGAAAACATAGAACTGTCTAACTTGCAATCCAATCTAAGCGACGATCCAAAGGGCTTATGGGCCTGGGATACAGATGCAGTAAAAATATGGGCTACGGCAGATGCAGCTAAAACATACCGCTTTTATATACAATCGACATTTGCTTTAACTGCGGCGGCGGAATTAGTTTTGAGAGCCGAGTATTTAGATGATGCTGGTGATACTGGTATGGCAACCATTGACAGCGACGAAACAATAACCGCCAGGTCAGGGATCACGGATTGGAGCCAATACATCGAGGTTTCAGTAACTCCAGTGCGTACAGGATGGATATTTTTCAATATAAAATTATATAAATATGATTCTGGGGGACAAGTTTTTATTGATCCTCTTTTGGTGATTAGCTAATGGCAATTAATGATCCCAAATGGTCAAATGGTAGCATAGTATTAATACAATCTGTTGGTGACGAACCAACTGTGAGATGGTTAGTTGGGTCTACTGTTTTTGACGCTGTATGGACAGCAGCAGGTGGTCTTTCAATACCAGTAGCAATGGCAAATTACAGCAGAATACGAAGAATGATGATGGATTAGGAGAATATAAATGGGCGGATTTCTAAAACAATCGACAGCGGCGGTTATTTCTTTCGGCCCGATTTTGGATAAAGGGGACGGTGTAACCTTAGAAATAGCGGCAGGGATTGTAACGAGCCTGGACCACGCTACAACGGGCATTTGGCTTTCAAAGAATGGTGGGGCTTTAACTGTCAGGCATCAGAACGTCACAGCGACCACTTATGACGCTCATGGTTGTTTTCTGGTGACATTAGATACTACAGATACAGCCACTTGCGGCAGGCTTCGGGTAATTCATACGGAACCGGCTACCTACTTGGCGGCATGGGATGATTTCATGGTGGTCAACGCCAATGTGTTTGACTCGTTATTCGCCGCTGCTGCTACGGATTATTTACAGGTGGATGCTGTTCAATTGTCTTCTAATACAGCGATGGCCGAACGGCAGACCCACGATGGCATGGTATGGGTGGATGCTGGTGGCACAAACTCTACGGCTTGGCCTTATGGTACAGCGACATACCCAACAAACACCATTGCTAATGGCAAGACCATAGCCGATGCTTTTAGCATGGACCAAATCCATGTTCACGGTGCTCTCGTTGTTGCAGAAGCTATGGCACATTACCGTTTTATTGGCACAGGTCATATTGGGGCTACTGACTTGTTTAGCACGAATGGTCAGAACGTTTCCAACAGTGTTTTCAGCCACATGATTGTGACGGGTGCAACTGGAAACACGGCTGTTGCGGCTGACCAGTCGCGGTATGTTGATTGCCTTCTTTACGTTCACACCAACATCAACGCTGTTGTGATAGACGGGGCGTTGGGTGGTGCGTGTAGCTTAAAGGACGGAGGTTATGCCCTATTTAGCGGCACGTTCTTTGGCGAGGTGGCGGCTTGTACTCTAACGCTACAGGCTCCTTCTCAGTGTGATATTGTGGATATGCGCGGGACATTGACGCTTGCCGGTATGGATGGTGGCGTATGCAGTGTTTGTATGTTGCCAGGGGCAAACCTCACGATTGCCGCATCTTGCACGGCAGGAGCGATCACGGTTTCAGGTTTTGGAACGCTCACGGATAACCACGCTGGAACTTGCACCGTGACAGTAAAGGAAGCGACAGGCGATTTGGGCAGTCTTTTAACGGTAGGACAATTCATAGCTTTAAACGAGAGGCCATAAGATGTCAGATCCGGTCGGTGGGGTATTATCAAGAGATGCCATAATAGGCTTAAACGCCTATTGGAAGCTGAAGAAGATTGAATATACAAGCAACCTCCCAATTTATATAGGATGCCATTATTTGCATGATGCCACTGACGGCAATACTAACTGGGAAGTCTGGAAATTCACATGGACCGGTACTGATTGCACACAAATTGAGGGACCATTGACGGGAAGCTGGACCGGGAAAGCGTCCCTTGCCTGGATATAGGAGATAATTATGGCAGTAAAAGTACATTGCAGTAAGTGCGGTGTGTTTATCAAGAACGCAGAACAAGCCGAAATACAGAAACTTACGGGCAAGGAGATTTGCCCTGAGTGCAACGCAAGGATACAGGCTGTTTTTAAGGAGCTTGATACTTTTGAAAAGAAGTACAAGGAAGACATCAAGAAACTCGATGTGAAGTCAAGGCAGGACATGGCATCGTTCGAGAAAGCTATTGTTCGCTTACGGAATGACGGGCAGGGATTATTTACCACCATAAAGGCCGAACTGAAATCAATCACGGAGAACTTGCTTGAATGAAATGTAGAATATGTGGAAATGAGAAATTAGTTGGCATCTTAGACTTTGGGTTTCATCCCCCAAGCGATGCCTTCTTAACCAAAGACCAATTATCTCAAGCCGAGGCCGTCTATCCCCTTGCTTTGTGGTGGTGTCCTGACTGTACACTTGGACAGTTAAGCTATGTCGTAGATCCGGAGACATTGTTCAACGAGTCCTACCCTTATGCCACAGGGGTGAATCCTGGCGGTGTGAAGCATTTTACTGAGTTTTCCTTGGACGTTGTTTCTAAGTACGAATTAGGCAATTCTGATTTGGTAGTTGATATAGGAAGTAATGACGGTACGTTACTTAAAGGTTTTCAAGAACAGGGCTGTCAGGTGGCGGGAGTTGAACCTTGCAGACATCTTGCTCAAATTGCAAAGGAGCGGGGCATCCTAACCTTAAATACCTTTTTCAGCAAGGAAAATGTTAAAAAGAGGTTCGATACTGAGTCAGCTACGGTCATTACTGCCACGAACGTATTTGCCCATATTGACGATATTCATGGAGTTATGGATGGGGTCGATTATTTACTGAAAAGGTATGGGGTTTTCATAGTGGAAGCTCCTGCCTTTAGCGACATGGTAAAGTTCAATCAATTTGACCAGATTTACCATGAGCATTTGTCTTACCTGTCTCCTGACGCAATGGCAACAATCGCCCGAATGCACGGTATGAGCATGACATACGAACACAACGAAATGCACGGGGGATCTATCCGATATTTTCTGACAAAAGGGTTCGGGAGAACGTGCATAACGGACCCTCCAATGACGCTGAAAGAATTAATGGACTTCGCTGAGAGGGTGGAGGCTAATCGAGAGAAGGTAAGGACCACCCTTCAAAGCTTAAAGGAACAAGGGAACAGGATAGTGGGCGTGTCGGCTCCGGCAAAGGGCAACACTCTTTTGAATTATTATGGGATAGGCGCTGAAACCCTTGATTATCTTACGGACATAAGCCCCTATAAAATAGGACTGTATTCCCCCGGGCAACACTTGGAGGTCAAGACTGACGAACAATTCATAAAAGACGCTCCTGAGTATGCCTTACTATTAGCCTGTAATTTCAAGAAGAACATCTTAAAGGCAGTTAGGAAAAAGGGTTTTAGGGGCAAGTTTATAATCCCATACCCTGAAATGACGGTGGAATGAAATGCAACGAATATGCCCAATATGTAAAGCCCCTTTAATCAGGGATGGAAAGCCAGAAAATGCTTGCGTTATGCATACAAGCGAAAAAACGTGTCCTAAAAAATATCTTATAAAATGGATTCATAATTCTTGTGCCAAAGAAAATAACATTGGGGTTCCGGGATGAAACGAGCCTTAGTAACCGGAATTACGGGTCAGGACGGAGCCTATCTTGCCGAGCTACTCTTAGAAAAAGGGTACGAGGTGCATGGCATTATCCGCAGGGCCAGTACGTTTAACACCGGACGGATAGACCATATCATAAATGACTTGAAGCTGTCTCATGGGGATATTACGGATGGATGTTTTATTGCTTCTACAATTCTAAAGACGGATTTTGACGAGGTTTACCATTTGGCTGCACAAAGCCACGTTCGGGTAAGCTTCGATAATCCTGTTTTCACGAACGATGTAACGGGAACCGGAACGTCAATTATTCTTGAATCCATTAGGATGAGTGGCAATAAGAATACGCGGTTTTACTTTGCGGGATCAAGCGAGATGTTTGGGAACTCCCCCTCCCCCCAAAGAGAAGACACTCCAATGATCCCGCAAAGCCCGTATGGATGTGCTAAATGCTACGGGTATTGGATGACAAGGAATTACCGCGAAGGATATGGAATGCATTGCAGTACGGGGATCTTGTTCAACCATGAATCACCGAGGCGTGGGGAGACTTTTGTAACCCGGAAAATAAGCCGGGCAGCGGCAAGGATTAAATTAGGGCTTCAGGATGAGCTTTATCTTGGCAACATAGAATCCTTCAGGGATTGGGGTTATGCCCCTGACTATGTGGAAGCTATGTGGATGATGTTGCAACAGGACAAACCGGATGATTATGTGATTGCAACCGGGGAAGCTCATTCAGTAAAGGAGTTTTTAGAGAAAACCTTTGAGCATTTTGGGTTAGACTACAGGGATTGGGTAAAGATTGACCCTAAATACTTTAGGCCAACAGAGGTGAATTATTTATTGGGGGATTCAACCAAGGCACAGAAAGACTTGGGCTGGAAACCAAGGGTAACTTTCAATGAACTGGTAGATATAATGGCAAAGGACGCCTATGAAAATTGCTCACATCGTCAACCCATTTGACGCCAAGCCACCGTCAGACCTTGTGACGGCACAGGCTATCACGTTCAAGACAATGCTCTGGGCAAAGAAGTTTGCAAAGGAAACATGCCCCGACCTTGACGTTGAACAGTATGTGACGGGGTATGAATGGGATGAGCCAGCGTTTCCGCCAGGATTCAGGAAAGCCAAGTATCTCGACAGGGAAATACGGGATTTATACGAATTACCCGACATTGGCAAGCATCTTCCTTTATTCAGGGACATACTTGACAGGCTGTATGAAGCTTGCCCTGACGCTGATTACATGATTCAGACCAATGCCGACATCGGGCTAATGCCCCACTTTTATACATCCATTAAGAGATTCATTGAACAGGGGTACGATTCGTTTATCATTAACAAAAGGATTATCAGCCGACACTACAAGAAAATAGAAGAAATCCCCGAAATGTATTGTGACTTAGGGACCAACCATAACGGGTACGACTGCTTTGTGTTCAGGCGAGAGGTTTACCCGAAGTTCCAGAACGGTGACATCTGTATGGGCATACCGTGGTCTGAGGCTGCCCTGGCTGCAAGTATGGTTGCATACTCAAGGGATTGTATAGTCTTCAAGCAACCTCACCTCACGTTCCATATAGGGGACGAGAGATCGTGGATGCAAAAACATGAGTACAGGAAGCACAACACGGAACAGTTTGCCAAATGCCTTATGAAGATAGGCAGGGAAGTACCGGAAGCGCTTAAGCATCCGCTAATGAACTATCAGGTCCAGAAACTTAAATTAGAGCTTCAGCCTCATTATAGTAAAAACTGTCACGACTTATGTGATTCAACAGCTTTGTTGTTTTAAAAAAAATAGGGTTCTGAAAAATCCGGCCAGGTTTTTTGGACGCAAGAATAAATTAAGGGATTATGGGTGCACCCACTCGTAGTCCCTTTTTTTATTGCCCTGTGAAAGGAAAGCATGGAACGGACACACGGAAGCTGGGGAGAGAAAACGAACATCTTTCAGAACGATTTATGCGAAGTAAGCATACTTGATCTTATTCCAAAACAACGCTGTTCTTGGCATCTACATAAAAGTAAGTATAACCTGTTTTATGTGCTTGAAGGCGAGTTATTCATAAAGACAGACAAGGGGATATCAGAGTTAAAGAAAGGAGAGTATTTCACAACGCACCCTGGAGAACCGCATGAGTTCCAAACAGCCATAGCATCCGCCAAGATTATCGAGATCATGTATGTGCAATATGATTCGCAAGATATTGAACGCGAAAAACTTGGTGGGGCAATAGAGGAATAACTTATGAGCAAGCGAGATGATGACGTTTTAAAGTTTTTTCTTGCCAGGTACAAAGACCAATACGACAGGAACAGCTATGCCAGGTCGAACTACGATGAAGACTTGACGTATTATCGAGGCCATAGAAACGCAGGGGATTATCCGCTTGTTTACAACGAGAACTTCAACCGGATCTTGCCTATAATCCATACCATTCTTTCCCGGTTTATGGATCAGTTATACCAGGGCGGAAACATTATATCCGTCAAGGCAAGACATCGCCGGGACATGCAAAAGGTAAAAGCGGTTGAAGGGGTCTTAAACTATCAAATGGATTCCCTGAACGATGTGGACGTTCATGGCGGGTCTTACCTGACCATGTTTAAATGGTTTTTCAATACATTGACGTTCGGTAAGGGAATAGCGAAATGCTATTGGCGAAAAGAAGAAAGAATAGGACCAAGACGGGTGGCGTTACCCGTACCGAACTTTGATCGGTTTGGCAATTTTCAGGGCATGGATGTCATAGACCACGTTAGCCAAGAAATGCAGACAGTGTATGACGGGCCCTATGTTGAGATCCTTCACAATAAACTCTTTGTTCCTCATCCCGAATACAAAGACATTCAGCAAATGCCCCAATGCTTTATCGTTTACAAACGGTCTTTGGATTATTGCAAGAGACAGGCAGACAAGGGGATTTACAAAAACCTGAACAAGATTGGGTGGGGAGAAACAGGCGGGGCGGGGGATTGGGAAAGAGATTCAAAGGAAGCTACCCAAAAAAGCATTTCTATGGAAGGAGTGACAGACATTCCAGACGGCAATCAAGATAGAAAGTCCCCTGAGATAGACATAGTGGAAGCTTACGGAAAATGCATTCTGGAGGATACGCCTTATGAGGTCGGAAGTGGGTACAAGCTAAAAGGAAAAGAAGAGGAGGTTATTGCCCATATCGGGAATTACAAAGCCTTATTGTCTCTCCAGAAAGCCCAGTACGGGGTAAGGCCATTGTTTGATATGGGTTGCTATTATCATCCTGAGTTGTATTGGGATCTGGGCATGGTGACGCTCACTAAGGGCATTCAAGAACAAGTGAATAACCTTGGAAACCTGAGAATCCAAAACGCTATGATGCAGATAAACCAAATGCTTTTGGTGAACAACGAATCCAACATTGATCCTGCGGCCTTGACCTGGAAACCGTTTGGAATTGTCCCGGTAGATGACATGGACGATGTGAAACCCCTTGTTGTTCCTGATTACAATTCCGGTGTTTTTATGGAGCAGGAAAGTTTTTACAAGAACACCATCCAGGACATTATGGGCATGTACGACTACGGCATGGGCCAAACGCCTGAAAGACAAGAGAGGGTTGGGGTCGTGTACGGCATTCAGGCAATGGGAGAAGCCAGAAGCAAGTTGCTTTTAATGTCAATGGATTATTTGGGGATTCGGCCTTTGCTCAAGTACATGATGATTTTAAACACGTTTCATCTTCCAAGCGGGTTTGAGTACAGGATCGGAGCGACAGACCAACAGGAATTTGGGCAGATATTTGGCGAGGACATTCATTCCGACTTTGATTTTTCCGCGCGGTACACGGGGATGGAGCCTGCCCTTGGAAAACAAGCCCGTATGGACAGGTTAGTGCAATTAGCCGGTATGTGGAAAGACAACCCGTGGATTAATCAGTACCAATGGAACAAGGTTTTAATGGAGTTAGGGGATATCAGAGAAGCCGAATCCCTCTTGAAAACGCCGGATCAAATGCAACAGGAAATGCAGCAACAAGTCAAAATGCAGATGATGGCGGAACAACAGAAAAAGAACTACGAAACCCAAGGAAAGCTGAATGTCAGCAAACAGGACTTTAAGGAAGATGTGGCTTTAAACACACAGGAGTTCGGACACGACATGGCTTTAGAAGCTTTTAAAGCGGAAGCGGAGAAAGATGCGCAACCTGCTAAATGATTTTTACCAGTTATTTTTGACTAACGAGGCTTTCCAGGAACAGGCGAATAAATACGAACGCGCCATGAAAACCGATGACTGGAAGTTCTTGAGGGACACGATTTTAGTTATACGGTCTAACATGCTGAGTGACATGCTTTCTTCTAAGCACACTAAGCTGTCTGCCCAAGAGAAGGACGTTATTCAGCAAACGTATTACAACTTACATCAGATACTCGACTTCATATTAGATCCCTTTACATGGGGTCAGAAGAAGAGCATCCGACACAAATCTTTAACCAACCTGGGGAAGAGCAATCAACCTCAAGGGAAGGAGTAAGTCATGCCAGATGAACAAATAGCGCCCGTGATTGTGGAACCCAAAGCGGAACCTCAACCGATAGAAGATGCGCAGACGGAAGAACAAATCGCGTCTTTAATGGACACATTAAAGGCATCGTCTGTAACAACCACCGAACAACTGCAAGGGAAGCTTGACGCAAGCAATCAAGCCGGGAATTTAGCCAACATGGTCGGAAACCTGCGGTCTGAAATTGCTGAACTCAAGGAAACCAAAGCAGCCCCTGCGCCAGCCGTGCAACCGGATTTTAGTCTGGATAACATGGATAATCTCGGTGAGGGGCAAACCGTAGACCTGGAAGGTATGATGACAAACGTCATACGCAAAGAAGATGCTCGAAAGGAAAAAGTTGCAGTCCAGAGACAGCAGCAGGCAGTCGCCTCTTGGAACACCATTCAAACTGACGAAGACTATGGCCTTGTAAAAGCTGTATGGGAAGACAAGCTCAAAGATCCGAACTTCGTAATGAAGATTCAGACGGGAACTGTTGACCCAATACAAGCCTATCAGGAGACAGTCAGAGGGTACTACAAGGGCATGATGAAACAATCTCTGTCAACCATTGAGCAGCTTCAAAAAAGTGGTGGGAAGATACCGCCTCCGCATGTAGAAGGTGGGGAAAGAGTACCCCAAAACCTTGTGCAAGCAGAAGGGGGCGAGGAAACCCCTGCGATGAAACAATTTAAAGCATTACAGGAGAAGGTTAAAACAAAAGGGGTCTTGGATGTAGCGGATGAACAACAGCTTGCAGACCTTGTTTTACAGGGACTTTAATTCTCCTGTTGGGGAGATAAATAAATGGCAACTTATACTTCAACATGGATGATGACCCGTGCAGACGCCTTTGACCAGGGCGGGTTTTCGCGGGACATTGTTGGGGACACCCCGTATGGGGTCGTAACCGGCACGGAAAAAAGGGACGTATCCGATGTGTTGGATCTTTTGGCACTTGCGGATACCCCGTTTATTAACACAATTAGCTGGGGCCCGGAAACCGGCGGAACCACGATTGAGTGGATGTCCGAGGATTTAGGCAAGGGGTATGTTCAAACCGCAGCCGATATAGAAACCGGACAGCTTTCTATGGCTATTGGAAGCACTGATGGGATGGACGGATCTGATTCTATGCGTCAGATGGGTGAAGGTGCGATGCTGTATTACTTCGACTCTGCCCAGGGTGTTCATGCGATGTTTGCGGTTACTTCGATAACGGCTAATGGCGTGAGTGCTTTCATATCTCAGATCAGTACGGACCATGACGCTTCTATCTTTGATAGCGCGGTTTGCTCTATTGTCGCAGATTCCAAAATGTATATCGTTGGTAATGTGGCAAATGAAGGGTCTATGCCACACCCGCCTAATCCGAGGGACAGGGCGTTGCTCTCTAACGCTTTCACTATTCTGCGAAAAGACGTACAGATCACCGGAACCATGAAGGCCACGGATATGTACATTGTCGGGCGTGAGGACCGACACCAAGTTCTGATGCGCCTGAAGGAGCTACAGAGAGAACGCGAGAGGCAGGCCTTGTACGCGATAAGCGTGGCAAAGTCTTCTGTTCTCGCAGGGCAGATGAATGGCGTGCTTGGATTCCTTGGGCAGCAATCCGGATCTCATATTGATAATTCGACTTACACTTTGACGGAAAGTGCTGTCAATACGGTTGTTTCCAAGATTTGGGAGAACGGAGGCCGGAACTTGTCTTTCTTTGGTGCGCTTTCTCAGACGGCCAAGTTTACCAGGTGGGACAAGAACCGTATCAGGATGCGCCAGAACGATAGAAAGGGCGGGGGTTTGGTAACTTCCTACCTCTGCGAGTCTGGCATCGAGCTTGACCTGCATCCGATGGCAAATGTTCCCACAAACATTGCCTATGTGATCGACACCAGTCGGCCCAAGTTGCGTGCCAAGAAAGGGCGTAAGGCCATCATGGAAAAGCTTGGCAAATTGGGTGACTTCGATTCATGGCAGATCCTCTCGGAGTTCTCTTTTGAATTTCCGGGGTACAATCTGGGTCAGCACGGAGCTTTCTGGAAATTAGTTTAACCTTTAACCGGGGGGAGACTAATTCTCTCCCCCCAAAAAAACCTTATGAGAAAAAAGAAAAAGAAGAAAACTGCTGAGTTTAAAGAGTTTATCGATAAAAGCAAGCAGGTCAAGTACGAGGACCACAAGGCTTTGCACGGCATAATCTCTAAGGCAAGCTTTGATTTTGTCCACACGATAAACGACCAAACAGTTCAACACTTAGGGATTGAATGGCTTAACAATATTGCCCAGAACAAGAGGCTATGGAAAAAACACCATTCTTTAAGGGACTGTCTTCATCTTGGGCAAGGCAAGGCCATCATAGGAATAGGGGCCGGGAAGTCCTTAGACAATAACTTTGACCAAGTTTGTGACCTTATAAATTGGGACGGCAGAAAGGATTGGGAAGACCGGGACTTTATTTCTATTGTCTGTAACCACCAACTAAAGCCCATGTTGGAGAGGGGATGCATACCGGACTTTGTGCTGTTAGTAGATGCAGGGGATAAGGTCTATCACCAGCTTTGCAAGGATATACCAAAAATAGCAAAAGGTGTGACGCTTATAACCGGCCTTCAATGCTCCCCTAAAGTTTTAAGTGCGTGGAGCAAGCAAGGCAGAGAGATAGCATTTTACATTTCGCCTGCAAAAGCCTTGTTGGAAGAGTTTACCAGGGTAACGGGGAAAAAGGCAAAGTTTCATCAAATAGAGTTGGGCGGCAATGTCCTAAATGGCTGCTGGATGATAGGCATGGCGGTGTTTCAGTCCAATCTTTTTTTAGGCGTAGGAAACGACCTGTCATTTGAAATAAAGGAAGAGGATAAGGACACGCAGGATGCTTATTATTCGGACGGGGATTACTCGACTAACGCTCCAAAAACGGGATCTGGGAGAGACGAAGCGAAAAGCAAGAGACGATGGGGCGGGTATTCTATGACGAAAAACCCGTTCTTTGCGGAGGGCATAACAAAGGCAAGCGACAGGTACAATATTAATCTCGATATCGTGGGAACGTCTTACACGCTATGGGTTTACAAAACATGGCTGGAAACAGCGATAGTGAATTTAGGAACCAATGCCCCTGGAGCACATTATTTTAACTGCTCAGAGGGTGGGATTTTAGGGGTGATGGCAAAGGACAATAACCCCGATGCTTTTGAGAAGATAGACAACTGGTTCATGTTAGACGAGAGATGCAAATATTACCACACGGCAATGTTTGAAGATGCCGTAAAAACCGTATTAAAATCAAGGGAGGTTTTAAAATGTCACGCGTACAATGCCCCAGCTGCGGCGGGCTTGGTTCTTTAAAGAGAGATGGCTTTTGCAAGAATTGTGACCCTGACAAGACCTATAGGTTTGGAGAGAAAGGTAATGACGGTATGGTTGGGGGACGGTCCTTATTGGACAGAGGTTATGAGATAGGGGAAAGCTTTGTCGAAAAAAACACGGGGTTCGGGTGTATTCAAGACAAGTTCGGGTATGAAAGATGACACAAGGGCGATTAAATAGTGGGAAATGCTTAATGTGTGGCAATCCTCTTATCGTGATAAACGAGTTCCAGGCATGTTCTATATGCACGGAACGTATCAAAAAAGAGCAGTACGAATTAAGCCAAAGAAAACACAGGAAAGGACTGCGGACTAAAATGAAAGTTCCTGCAGTAAAGGTAACACCACAGGTAATATGATTTATAAAAACACAAAAGACATGCCTTCTGCTATGGGATTTACCTTAGTTACTGGGGACAAAAGAGAAGTTGTAAAATGCCCTGGGCCACGGTTTCATACATGGGACTTGTTACAGCCTGAACCGATTATCGGCGTAAGATATAATAAGATGGCAGGTTGGGCTATCCTTGAGAAGCAATGCGATATCATTCTGTACTTCAGGCCATACTGTGTCGTTGAGATAGGGGCGGGCGAAAGCTCTAAAGTGTTGGCTCTCGCGGCAGAAAGAGCAGGCGTGACGTTCCATAGCGTAGACATTAGACCAGAAAAGAAAGCCAAGTATTTTTATAGCCATATTTATCATAACATGACCTCAGAAGAGTTTATGGATGATTTTGAGGACAATCCGGCTATTGTTTTAATTGACGGGGACCATCACTATGAAGCGGCCAAGGAAGAGTTTGACTTCTTTTTCGAGAAGCTTGTTCCGGGCGGTGTGATTTTCATACATGACACTCTCCCTCCTGCGAAAGAGCTTTTAGTTGAACCTGCATGTGGGGACGTTTACAAGTTAAGGCAGGAGCTTGAGAAAAGAACTGACGAGATGGATTGTTTTTCATGGCCTTATTCTGCGGACTGGATGGGCCTAACTCAAATAATTAAGAAAGAGAAAGGCAGGCCATATTGGGAAAAGTAGACGAGACACTCAGGAAGACATTTTTTGAGGGAAAGATAGTATATAAAAAAGACGTTGGGAACAATACAATACTTAACATAACTATTCCGTTAGGTTCGTGGGACATATTAGACGCCATTGTTGCCAAGGTTTTAAAGTACGCCAAGGGGGATATTGTAGAGGTAGGCATGGGGGAATCTTCCATTGTATTAGCCAGCCGTGCAAATGAAGCCGGTGTAAGCCTATACAGTTGCGATCTTCAAATGGGCGGGATGTTTAGGGTGTTTGACAACCCGTTATTTAAGAATCATTTTTGCTATATCGAAAGATCAGAACATTTCATGGAAAAATACGAGGGCAGACCGTCCGTTGTGTTTCTTGACGGAGAACATAAATACGAAACCGTGAAAAAAGAAGTGGATTTCTTTTTGTCTAAAATGACTCCAAGCGGTGTGATGTTTTTGCATGACACTTTGCCTAAAAACGAAGAACAATCTGTTGTTGACGATGAAGGCATTAGCCCTGGAGATGTGTACAGGATAAGACGAGATTTAGAACTAAGCGAAAAAGTTGACTGCTTTACCTGGCCTTATTCGGCGCTAAGTATGGGATTAACAATGGTTATAAAAAGGAATATCCGAAGGGAATACTGGTTAAATGAAACTGAAAAATCCTGAAGTAAGACTTGAGAACACGAATTTTTGTCAGGCATCTTGCACGATCTGTCCGCGTGAGAAAATGACCCGGAATAAATGCACGATGTCCTTGGAACACTTTAAGCTTTTAGCAAACCAAGCCAAAGAATTAGGGGCAGAAACTATCTCTGTGTTTGGCTATGGCGAGCCTTTCATGGACGCAGGGTTAGCTGAGAAGATAGAAGTCTGCACACTGAACGGACTGGACACCTTTGTAACGTCAAACGCCGGCTTACTTAATGTCGCCTGGGCAAAGAAAGTATTAAGGGCAGGATTAAAGCATATCAGGTTTTCCGTTCACGGAATCTCAGCCCCAGACTATGAGAAAGTACATAAAGGACTTCCTTACATGGAGGTCATGTCGAATATATTTAATTTTATCACGATTAATAACGAACGGCTTGACCATGCTTGCAAGGTAAGCGTGACGGCAATCCCTCAGAAAGAAGAGCATGTCGAAGGGATCAAGGCTTTCTGGGAAAAGCACGTTGACTACCTGGAGCTTTGGAAGCCGCATAACTGGACGGATGGCAGGAGCTTTAGGTCGGTCGAGAAGAGAAAGAAGACTTGTGGCAGGCCGTTCAGCGGGCCGGTTCAAATCCAGGCAGACGGGCAAATGATAGTTTGCTGTTTTGATTTTGATGGCAAGATAGTAGTTGGAAATACACACAACGAATCGATTGAGGACATACTGAAAGGTGATAAATTCAACGAAATTAGGCGGAAGCACGAAACAGGCGAGCTTAAAGGGCTACCCTGCGAATCGTGTGACCAGCTTAATATCGAAGAGGACAACCCTTTGCTGTATTCGTCAAGAGATCCTGACAGGAACATAAACACGACAAGCAGCACTAAATTTAAAATACAAGGAGAATAATTATGGCTATAACGCTGGCCGAGAATTTCAGGATGGTGGCAGGCGGGCGAAAAATGATGTTCATAACCGTAACCCACGATGAAAGCGATATGGAGTTTACTGCGGCATCAGTTGCTTTGGATTATATTGAGCATATTCAAATGGGCTTTCCTTATACGGCAAGCGAGGCCGCCAATCTGTCAACCTTCGCTATGGCGGGGCATTGTTCCATTAACGCTACTCACGACACGGTAGCTTACCTTAATGTCCCCAAGACTGGATCAACTCAAAATCTTATAATAGTGGGGTGGTAATATGGGCCTGGGATTAACAGAAAACTTTAGAATGGCGGCAGGCGGCAATAAAATGCTGTTCATAACTGTCACTCACGACGGGGCTACTACATCCTTTGAGGCTGCATCGATAGACCTGAGTTACATTGAACATATTGACCGAAGCTTTCCTTTTATCGGGAGCTTGGTTGCGGACTTGTCTGTGCTTGTTTGTAACGGACATGCTTCTATGGATGCTGCTCATGCTACTGTCACGTTTAAAAGTGTTCCTATCGCCGGAGCAACACAAAACCTGATCGTTGTAGGTTGGTAACGGAGGTATAAATCATGTCTTTAACTGTTGCCTCCGCAGCCCTTGACTTCGCATGGACAGAGTTTGGCGCGGTTGAATATACGGCAGGAACACTTAACACTTTAAGCGCGTGTATTGACCATGTTGGGGGGAAGCTGAACCGGAACACCCCTTTGAGTGCCTCGACTGTCCCTACTGACACGCAGGTAAGCGAATGGCTCATACGAGCCAAGGAAGAGCTCCAGGAAGCCCGTCAGTTCACTTGGGGGAAGAGGTATGTCACAGCTACCTTGACGGTAGGAACGTACAGGTATGCCCTTCCTCCTGATTTTTCAGGGGATGCCAGCTTTCGGGACATGACGGATGATAGGAAGATTGGGCTTGTTTCTCCGCATCAGTTTGATGTGCTGTTTCCTGACGTTACGGAATCCGACAACGGCACAATCCTGGTTGGTTGTATTAGGGGTAGGGAAGTCTGGTTCGGTCCTTCTCCTGATAGTGCCAATGTGATTGAATTGCATTATCAGAGATCCGGGGAAGACATTACGGCCACTGATTTTTCCTGGTTGCCGGAACTATCACGGTTTATGATCTGTGATTTTGCGATTGCAGAAGCGTTTGAGGCTCTTCACCAATGGGGAGAAGCGGACAGGTTTAGGATGAAATGGGAAATCAGTTTAAAGAAAACCTCTATTGCCGATGGTAGAAAAAAATGGTCAGAGATGGGGTTTAGGGCAAGGAGCGTATTTCAAGCATAGGAGGTAATTATGACAGTTTTTGCAAAAACTAATCCAATACACTCGGCTGCAACGGCTAATTGGGTGGGAACAAACCTTGTTTATGAGATAGATTGGATTGACGATGCCGGAGATGTCACGCATGACTCGCAACTGACGCTGTTAATAAACGGGGTCACGATTGTTTTGAAAGTACAACCTTTGGCCGACCAGTTAGGTATGGGTGGGATTGTGGCTAAGTTCGGGCCGTTTGCCAACCCAATTGCGATGAAGGACGTAACGGCGACAATTTCTCAGGGTGCAGTTCTTTTCTGGTTAGCGTAATGGCATATCAAACCTTCAGGATTTTACCCTTTTTAGGGCGGAAGACTGACGTTCCGATGGATGACCCTTCTTTGTTTAAAGCTATAGCCGAAGGGGTTTCTGTTACGCACGATGTCGGGGGCGTTAATTTTGACCTTGCCCGAAAAAGAAATTGCTGTGTAAAGTCTTATGGGTATAGCGAATGGTCTAACACAGCTAATGCTCAAGCGACCAAGTGTTTGGGATTGTTCGAGTTATACGATGGAACCAATCGGGACCATGTCTTTTTCGATAATGGCAAGGTGTTTGTATTTAACGGGTCGTTAAATCCGGTTGATGTAAGCGGCGCAGTCACGTTTGCTACGGGCGATGCGGCTCTTTATTGTCCCATTCGGGTAGGCTCTTATATGGTCTTCGCCGACAAAGGTACGACTACACCCTATAAATGGAAGAACGGTGATGCGGCAGTCACGAAGCTGATAGATCCGGGTGGGGCTTCAGGTTACACAGAGTTTAAGTTCCGATACCTTGAGTATTTTATACGAAGGATAATCGGGTTTTACTCTGGGCAGACAAACGGAAACATTGATATGAGATATACGGCTGCCCTTCCTGACTTGTCGGGTAATGTAGAGTTTCCGGCAGCTAATCAGCTATACGTTCCAAATGATGATCCTATTCACGGTCCTGCCAAAATGGGCCAAGACAGATGTTTTGTATATTGCGAGAACTCTATTAATCAGCTTATTTACTATCCTGATTATCTCGCCCCATTTAGGATTTATACGGTAGTGGCGGACCAAGGGGCAGAGAATTATCATAGTATTATTAATTTAGGAGACAAGCATCTTTTCTTTAACCGAAACTACGGGTTTTGCGAATATGACGGTGGCCGTCAAATAACGCCTATCAGCCAAGACATTGAAGCTGATCTTCAAAACATAGAATCAAATTATTACGACCGGATAGTTGGTATTTACAGACCTCTTCATAGGCAGGTAGTTTGGTCTGTTCCAATGGCCGGAGAAGTAGCCAATAACCGCCTTTTATTTTATGACATTGATACTAAACAGTTCACATGGGAAGACAAGGCCATGCGGTTTATAGCTTCGTGGCGAATATACGATAGTTTCACATGGAATGATCTTATCACGGAATTAGGCGGGACGGGAGCCAAATGGTCGGATGCAGGTAGCCATACATGGGCGTATTATACATCTTTGAGACAGAGGTTCGTGTACGCCAATACGGATGGAAAGTTATACTATCATACAGGAGAAGGTTTAGACGGAAGCAACCTTGACGGGTATCGGATAGAGCCGATCATGGATTTTGGGGACAGGACCAGGAGGGACTTGCTTGCCGAAATATGGTTTGACATTGTTGAAGACGGGGCTTTCTCGATTGACGTTCATCATAGAAGCGGGAGTACGGTAGGAGAAGTGGAAGACGCGACCTGGACTGCCCTTGATTCCGTGTCTTGTGATAATCCCGAATATCCTGTTGTCAGATGTAATAAAAATGACAAGCTTCACCAAATAAAATGGGGGACTGATGCCTTGAGTGAGAAATGGTCTGTCAACGGTATCACGTTTCATTATGCCCCTGAAGGAAAGTTCTAATGAATTTACAGCCTCCGCCACAAACAAATGATATTGATGACCTTAGAAGATGGTGCGAAGAAGTCCACAGGTTTTTGCAATATCCAACCTTTCATCAGATTAAATTTGTTCCACGGGCTACTTGTTCAGGAACAGATGAAGGGAACGTGTATTATGATAGCGATACGGACAAATTGACCTTACGAGTAGCAGCAGCATGGGAAACTATAACAAGTGCATAGGAGTAAGTAATGGCAACTTGGAACACCGATAATCCAAAAATTGGGAACACGATAGCAGCGGACATACCCGACATTGAAGAGAACCTTCAGGAACTACATGAGGCAGTAGGGCAACATGCCCCTGGCATCAATATGCGCCCGAAGTTCACGTTCTGCGAAACCGTGTCTTATACAGGCGGGGGTACGCATGAGGTTCTGGTAGGAGACACCCTGACAGGGGCCACAGGAGGAGGAACAGGGGTTGTGGTTGCCCTTACCCTTACGAGTGGAACATGGGCTGGTGGCACTGCTGCGGGGGTGCTTTATCTAAACACTCGAAACGCAACGGCTTTCCAGGCAGAGGACTTGAACGAAGGGGCAAACGCTAATGTCTGTACTATCGGGGCGGCCACTGTAAAGGACGGGATAGTGTTGTCTCCCTTTGTGTATCACCACAACGGCACAACCGAACAGTTGGTATATGCTGACTTAAATGTTCCGTTCAAGTTTGCCAACCTTGCTGTCTTTGATATGTCTTATCTGTATCTTGATGACAGCGCGATTGTCACGGCAGGAACGAATGTTATTACCGCGTCGGAACTTATTGACTCGACGACGGAACCGGCGTGGAGCGCTGCAAAGCATGGCTGGTATTCAGGAGAAGACAAGTGCATCTTCGCGGTCTTGACGAACTGGAGCTCTAATATTTTAGAGTTTTTTCATGACGGCGATTATATGGCTTATGCTGATGATATTGCCGAATTGGCATCTACAGACATTGACACTACTTGGACAGATATTGACGTGAAATCGTCAATCCCAAAGTTTACTACAAGGGCTATTTGTCAATTTTACACACTTTTTGGTAATGCGGCAACAGAAAGTTTTTGGAGGACAAATGGTCAGTCTGGCTCAACTGGAAAAAGGATTGCTCAAGCAAGTGTGGGAAATACTTTAGTTTCTAACACGATAGAAGTTCTATCCGATGCAAGTCAAATAATTGAGGTGAAACACGCAGCAAGCAATACAAGTACAGCCTCCATGAAAGTTCATGGCTGGTATTTCCCATCTGGAATGTAAGGAGATAAAAAATGGAAATTTTTGTGATCTACAATAAGTTGACAGGATATATTGACGGCGGGGCTGGCAGGGTAAACAGGGAACGGGATCGGAACATTTCTGACGGATCTTCCACAAGTAACGGAATAGCAAGAATCCTGGCAAAAGACCCTGATCGTGCTGTTGTTTATTTGCCGAAACAGGCCTTGCCAGACCCTGAAAAATACAAGATTAAAAACGGCAAGATCATTGAATTGACAAAAGATGATTTGACCACGATTGAGGCAGTTAAACCAAAATCAGAAATTGAGCTTTTAGAGGAAAGGATTAAGGTATTAGAAGATGCTCAAGCCCGTTAAGATTACCCAAACTCTTTGGCTGAACGCTATTGCGGATAAGATTGACGCTTTTGCCAGAAAAATGAAAGTGCCGAGCATATTCCCTCAGACTTTAGCGACCTACTTTCACAGCACGATTCAGTATGGCGGAGACAAAGCTGAGTTTTGGGTAGTGTTTGAAGATGAGCAGCCGGTTGCCTTTGCCCATTTCTTTGTAAGGGGACTTCCGCATATTGGGGTTGTGTACTGCGACTTCATTCATTCCTGGACCAACGACAGGGAAGCCGTAATGATGCTTCTCAGGGAGATTGACAAATTTGCGACCAAGAACAGGGCAACGCTTTTAGAGGGGGATGTCCTTAATCAAAGGCTATACACGCACTTTGAAAGAGTGGGGGCATCGATCGGATGGAAGCCGACAAAGAACAATATTATAAACTTTATGGCTAAACGAATACCACAGGAGAAAAAAGATGTTTAAACACTTCAGTTCCGAGTTTGGACATGAGTTCAGGTGCTTTAAGGGGGGTAGTAGCTCAGTAGAATACTCTCAATCGCCAGAACAGCAGCAAGTATTTCAGGCTCTTATGCCTGTCATCAATAAGCTTGCAATGGCTGGAGTTCAAGGAGGGACAACTCAGGCGGCTATGCCTTCTTATCAGCAGTCCTACCAGCAACCGTACAACTACCTCCCCAGAGGCGGGTTCCCCAGAGGCGGGGATGCGTGGAGGCCACAACCTACTACTGCACAGCAGCTGGTACAGCAAACACAGCAGCCCTACCAGCAACCGTATTCACCCTATGCCGGGATTAGTGGGGCAACGCCATTCAACTACTTCCCCAGAGGCGGGAATGCGGTGAGGCCACAACCTACTACTGCACAGCAGCTGGTACAACAGACACAGCAGCCAACACAACAAGCACAGCAGCTGGTACAACAGACACAGCAGCCAACACAACAAGCACAGCAGCTGGTACAACAGACACAGCAGCCAACACAACAAGCACAGCAACAGGCAGGTTACAGCATCAATGAAGACAAGGTGACGGCTTGCGGAACATCAAGGTCACAAGCATATTGGGATAGGTTAAGATCCGGGAACATAGACAATGTTCAATATCAAGATGCCCTTTCAAAGGGAATGATAACCCCGACACCGGCAGATGCAAGCCAGGGAATTGCCCCGTCAGGTCAACAGCCCTTATGGGACATCCCGCCTGCTCCTTCAGCGGCAGGGGTAGCCACGGACGTTCCGATGTACGACACTCCCGATGTGTCCTCAATTCAGCCTACAAAGCAATGGTGGGAATCCTTGTCGCCTGACGTCAAGGCCGGTGCATGGCAACCTTACTTAGAAGGTGCGCAGCAATTAGCCGAAATGCTTGGCAGCTACGGCCAGGGTTCTCAGATGGGGGGTGCTTCCGGGTCCATGCAGGCAGGGTTGGGCCAATTCTTTAGCGATGCGAGTCAACAGGTAGGCCAAGACCTATGGAAAATGTCTTCACCGGGGGCATTTACAGATTACGGAGCCCAAGCACAACAAATGATGCTTCCTTACCAGCAGGCCATTCAGGAACGCCAAACCGATTACGGAACTTCTATGAATATGTGGCAACAAGGACAGCAGCAAGCGGCCTTGCCGTTCTCTATTCTACCTGGACTGATGGGCGGGACTTACTCGAATCCCGTTGTGGACCAGGGCGGGGGCGGGATGAGCCTTGGTGGGGGAATCTCTGGGGCAACTTCAGGTGCTATGATGGGAAGTGCTGTTCCAGGATTAGGTACTGTTTTAGGTGGTGTTTTAGGTGGTGTCGGTGGACTATTAGGAGGTAAGTAAAATGCCAAGTCCTATTTACATAAATCAAAACCGACAGAACCCGTTTACTGCCATGCTTCCTCAAATGATGATGATGATGATGCGGAAGAAGTGGCAACAGGAAGATCAAGTAAATGACCTCAAGGCCGAGGCGAATAAGATTGCCCTTAAAAGAACGCAGGATTTAGCAGACCAAAAGCGTTTAAGAGATCAATCCAACGCTGACTACGAGAGAGATCTCTATGACAAGAGGGTTGGCAAGGGTTGGAGTCCGCCTGAAGAGGGGTCTGCTGATCCGTACACCGCGGCTCCGGCTGATGTTAGGAAAGGCACGGGCAAGGCGTTAAATAGACCTGCACAGCGGATTAAAGTTGGTGGTGACGTCTATGTGCAGTTACCGGGGGGACAATATAAGAAAGAGGGAGATCCCAGAGCAAAACTGGAAAGGGATAAAGAATTGGCATCCCATAAGGCAGGGCTGAAGGGGCAGGAAAAGAGCTTAAAGGGTAAAATAGGGGCAGTAAAAGAGAAAATTCTTGATAAAGTAGCGACTGGCGGAAAACTTACGACAGGTGAAAAGAAAGCTTGGAATATGTTAAGCGATGAAGATCAGATTGTTGGAAAGGGGGTAATCTCTTTATTGAGTAAAGATGATGATTGGAGATATGAGTCAGATCCTACTAAGAAAAAAGCAATAAGAAGTCAATACGAAAAAATGGTAAGGGGGTTGTATGGATTAGAAAATGGAGAACCGGAAATTGATTTAACGGGTAAGCCTGCCGGAATTTATTCAGTAAATGGCAAAAGAATTAAATGGGACGGCAAGGGGATTGTTAAATAATGCCTGTTGAATATCTTGGCCCCTTAGAAGGGGAACAAAATAAGGCCGAGTATTTAGGGCCATTAGAAAAAGTCGAGTATGTTGGGCCTTTAAAGGCTAAAGAACCCTCTGGAGCAGGCGGGTCATTTAAAGAACCGTGGGAAGAAAAGTTCGTGAAAGACAATCCTAACCTTTATGGTCTTTATGGGGCGGTTACTGAAACCCCAAAAGAACTTACCAAGATAGGGCATTTAAAATATGCTTACCCCGAAGAAAGAGAAAAATATAATGCCTTAACTACACAACAACAAACTCGCCAGCTACTTTGGGACACCTTAGAAGATGTGGGCGTATTGGGAGCAGGAAGAATATTAAAAGGTGCAAGCCAAATAGTTCAAAAATATGCACCTGACACTTATAAGTTTTGGACTAAATCACGATCTTTATGGGGCAAGAAACCAGCAGTCAATCCAACAACTGAAGGTGCTTCACAAGTTGAAAGCATGTATGACGAAACCAGCGAAGCAATAAAAGAAATCCATAAGCGAACCCCAAAAGATATTTATAAATCCCTTAAACGGGCCATAGTAGATGTAAGCGGAAACATTAAAAAAGAACTACATAAGCAAGGAGACTTAGGAAGACAGGCAGTTATAAGGCATGACCTAATTGCAGGTGCAAATTCTAAGGCCATTAGACAAATTGACGATGCAACTAAGCAAATCTTTGGGGATTTAACAGGGCAAGAACAGGAATATTTGAATAGGGCCATCCAGTCAAGACGAACCATAGCCATTGAAAAATACAAAGACATTAAACATCCTAAAGGGTTAGGGGCAAAACAACATCAAGAATGGTTGGACTCTCTTGCGCCAGAAATCCAAAACAAAATTAATACTAAAACCGGGGCATATTTTGAGGTAATGAAAGGACAACTTGACGATCTATTAAATGAGGGGTTGATAACCAAAAAATCACATGAAACATTAAGGCAAATCGAATATTCTCCCCGAAGGTTCTTGCAACACATAGACCCTGAAAAATCTTATGGCTTTGGGGGACAAAAAATAAGTATTCCTGATAGCGGGATTAAGCAGTTAGCAGGAGGTAGTGAGGAATTATTAGAAAAAGATGCTTCCTTGTTAATGCAACAAACTATCTCCCGCACACAAACAAGAATATTTAGGAATAAGGCTAACAAAGCATTATATGCTTTAGCCGAAACACAACCTACAAATGGTATTGTAAGTAAATTAAAAGGGAGACCACCCGCTGGCCATGAAACCATAGACGTTATGATTGAAGGGCAAAAGAAAGAAATGATAATGCCCTCAGAAATGGCAAGAGAATGGGTACAACGTGACCCAGCCATAAATTCTCAGATGGCAAATGTAATAGGGTGGATGTCTGGCGCTAAGGTATTAAGGGCTATGGCAACAGGCTACAATCCCGAATTTGCCCTTACCAATTTTCCCCGGGATATTGCCCATATTTGGCTTACAACACAAGAATATTCTTCAACAGCACCAAAAGCAGGGGCGCAACTTGCCAAGGATTTAATAAGTGTCCTGCCTGATGCTATTTTTCGTAAAGGAAGATGGACTGAATATATTAATGAAGGTGGGGGGATGGAGTTTCTAACCCATCAAGGCAAAGTGACTCAGCATAAGGGCATTTGGGACTCACTACACAAGGTTTTTGGGTGGCTTGGAGAAACCTCAGAAATATTACCACGGTTAGCTTTGAGACAAAGGGCAATTAATAGCGGGAAATCAACAGAGGAAGCTACATGGATAGCTCGTAACTATCTTGATTTTTCTCAAGGGGGCAATTTTGCAAAAGCAATGGATTCGGGAGTTCCTTATTTAAATGCAAGCATTCAAGGAACAAGGGGTATTGTCAGAGCAGCCTCACAAAACCCAGGAGAATTTGTCTATAAAGTTAGCCAAATAGGAACTCTTGCAACAGGGATGTACCTTGCTAATAAAAACCAAAACCCTGAAGCATGGGACCAAATATCAGATAGGGACAAAATAAACAACTGGATTATTACAACCCCCCATAGTTATTTAGATAAAGATGGGAACAAAAAACATATTTATTTTAAGATTGCTAAAGACCAAGGGCAAAGAGCAGTTGCCACTTTATTTGAAAATCTAATGGGTAAATACATGGGGGAAGAGATAGACGTTGACCAGATAACCGACTCGATTGCCGATGCAATTCCTATGCTCCCTACAGATTTAATGCCTCCAACGCTTGATGCTATCATGGGGTACACGGTCAATAAAGACTTTTGGCGTAATCAAGACATTTGGAGAGGTCCAGAAATTGAACCAAAAAAAGAATATACTAAATATACACATCCTGCTTTCGTAAAAGCTGGAGAGGCAACAGGTCTTAGCCCCGAAAGAACCAAATATGCCCTTAGCCAATACTTTACTCACGGAAATGTTTATACATCTTTGGCAGGGTACGGGTGGAACCAATTATTAGAAAATCTGCCAGAAGAAAGTAAGGAACTGGTAACAGAAGAAGTTATTTTAAACCAGCCGTTTGTTAGACGAATCGCTAACGACACAAACCCATACTATCAATACGATAAAGAACTAAAAGAAACCAAAATAAAAGCTGATACAGAAAGGTATGTAAGAACGCGCAATTTCGATAAACTTTCTCAGGGAGTATATGATAAAGCAACAACAAAGGAAGAGCTAAACGAATTTATCAAGGCTACTCCAAGGGAAGATCAAAAAAGGTTGAGACAACGGCATCAAAGACGGGGCAAGCTACAAGAAATACCAAACAGGAGATGGTGGCTTGAATTAAGCAGGCTAAATCCAGAAGCAAAAGCCACTGTTTTTTGGAACAGACTAAGAGATGCAGATGAAGAAGAAACGAAAATGCTCAACAAATATCTAAGGAAAGTTCCCGGAATAAGAAGCGACCGTTTTCAAAGACGCCTACAACAACTAAAGGCGAAAAAGATTCCATCTGACCAATAACCCAGATTGAGTCTAAAATGGAGACACAGCGTGGATATTATACCAGAAGTTCTCGGAGGAGGAGGAGCATTAGGTATGGTGGCTTTGGCGATAAAAAACCTTTATAGGAGGTTCACTCTTCTCGATGAGCAGAAGCAAGACGTTGCCATGTGTGACGTTATGCATGCCCAGATCCTTAAAGATTTAGACAAAGGGGCGGCAAGATTCAGCAGTGTGGAAATTGAAATGAAGTCATTATCCACTACCCTTACTGAAACCAACACTCTCCTAAAAGAATGGCAAAGGCATAACGGAAATTCTAAAAAATCTTCGGGGGCATAATGACAGAACAGGAAAAGAAGAACAGGGAATACTTGGACCTCTACCTTGAGGGGACAGTCAGGAAAATGCAGGCATTAGCCGATGAAGCCAGCGAGAAACTGGCACAGGCAAAAAAGATCATAGCAACACATAGAAAGGGATCAACCATGTAGTAAGGGAAGCAAATGAAACCCACGCATATCATACTCCATCACAGTCTCACCAAGGATAGCGGTACTGTCTCCTGGAACGCTATCAGGCGGTATCACGTTCACCGTCTGGGGTGGGACTATATCGGGTATCATTGGGGGATCGAGCTTGTAGGAGACCGGTACGAGAGCCTAATGGGCCGACTGCCTAACATGACCGGAGCACATTGTCGACAAGCAAGGATGAATCACCTCTCTTGGGGAATCTGCCTTGTGGGTAACTTTGACAAGGAACCGCCGGACCCGACTCAGCTAATGCTTGCCAAGAACCTTGTAAGATCCTTGATGGAGATAGGAGACATACCGAAACATCATATCCTAATGCACAGGGAGTTTGCCCATTATAAGACGTGTCCAGGGATATTATTTCCTTTTGAGAAGTTTGTGGACTCCTTATGAACCGAGCAATCCTGATTATCATATTGGCTGCATCGCTATCCGCCTGCGGTGTCACGGACCTGTCAAAGAAACACGCATGGATTGACGGAGTTAATAAAGAAAGGATAACGATTGCCACGCCTCCGGGAACAATGTCTAAGTTTGAGATCACCAAGCCGGACGGAACCACGATCAAGGCTGTGATCGACGATAAAACTATCCCCTGGTGGAAAGCGATGTTTGGCTGGATGGCGAGTAAGCCGAATTATCAGATAACGAATTGACGTGAGCTTTTAAAGAAGGAGAAAGATATGGACGTTAAATTAGGAGGTTCCCAGGATTGCCCGAAATGCGGACAGTCATGCCCAAAAGGTTTAATTTTGCCAGACGAATGCCCGAATTGTGGACAGTCGAAACCTAACGATTCAAAGTGAAAATTAAACTCATCTACCAAGAGTAGAAGGAGATGGGGGCTCCGTCTGAGGGTCCCTAATTAAACCGTGAGCAAAGTGAAGCCAGCAATACAATACAAAGAGAACGTCTTTTATCGGGCAGGCTATAAATACCAACTCGCAGCAGATTACAGTATTGACACCCCTTTTCGCCCTAAAGAAGATATTGTCCT
>Ga0307990_1000572_pt1 | contig 32654 bp, 28 predicted proteins | sample EllFjometagen129_FD_203168 | JGI IMG/M metagenome (GOLD analysis project Ga0307990, IMG submission 203168) | Marine microbial communities from Ellis Fjord, Antarctic Ocean - #129 | ecosystem: Environmental > Aquatic > Marine > Unclassified | place: Southern Ocean | collected 2014-10-08
TTGGCCTGTGGCCGTGCTTGGCCCGGACAAACCTGTGCGTTGGCGAAAAACAAAGCACCCAACTTTCGAAGCCTTCACGAAGCCAAAGAACTGTTTCTGTTACCTGTTGCGGCCATGAACTTTCAACTTGTTTTTATGACCCCTTCCTGTCTTTTAAATGTACCGTATTCGGTACAATATGAAGACATTTTGTCTTTTTGCCGGAGTCGCTATTTATTGTGTGTTTTTGTTTCATCCATCAAAAATAGTTATAATTCCATATCATCCAATAGATTCCGCATTTTTTTTACCCCGTAGGATTAAAATAGTTCTTCAATCTGTTTCGGAGATAGATTTTCCCATTCCCTGACTTCAAATATTTTTCTCTCCTTGTAGCATCCTGTTGGTTAAGGCACCCTTCGAAGTAAATTAATTCCAATGGTTTACGATTCCTGGTTGATGGTACTTTGCCTTCATTATGATTTTGGATTCTTTGTTTCAAATTTGAAGTGTAACCAGTATAAAGCATTTTATCAATGCTGCTTCTTAAAACATAAACGTAGTAATACATATTAATCGAGTTTAATCCAACGGGGTGAATATTTATTCTACTAACCCTTGTGTTCACCCCGATGGAAAATATTGGATATTTTAGACCTTGCCGGATATGATAATGAATTCCTACGGGGTAAATCCCGGTAGTCTTACTGGATGCGTGGCCAAGAGCTTCTTGTGTAAATCGTAGCTCTGTTCCCTTTTCCTTATGGTGCGTGACCCCGCAAAAAGCGGCGTAAACTCCACTGTGCCTGAACATCTGTGGCGTTACTTTGCACTTGAGGCCTACTTTTTCAGTAAGTCGCTCAACAGTTTTGGCGATGCTGGTTCCGGAATATTTACATCTTCGGTTTTTAAAGTGCATACTTCCTCACGGAGTAAACCACAGCCATACATGAGTTTCAGGATGATCTGATGTTTTTGATTGTAACAGTGAAGTTTTTCCATATCCTCTGTTTAACACTTCTTCGTGTAAAAAGCACTTTACCTTTCCGCGAAGTTTTCGTGATACACTCCCCGTTTCTTTGCAATCAAAATTATTGAAGTTTGAAGGCATTCCGATTATGGGGTGCTTTTTTGGTATTGTCAAATCCCTATATTTGCATTAACAAAAATCGAAATTAGAAAGCCAAAATCAGGAAATGAAGCACTTTATCAGGATCGTGTTTTTTATACTCGCATACAGTTACTTCGGAGCTTTTGGCCAGGAGTCGGATTCCGACAGCCTGCAAATAGTTTATGATAGCCCTCGATATTCAACACTATCCGATTCGCTGCGGGCCGATATTTGCCGGCGGCTCTCCATCGACAATGTGAGGAAATCAACCCAGACAGCCTTCCGTTTTGCCGACGAATTTTACAACATAGCAAAAACCAGGGGTGATGAAACCGGTGAGGCTATCGCCCTTAACCTGATGGGAGTTTGCCTGGTGAGTGAAGGAAACCTGGAAAAAGGCCTTGAATATTATCTTCAGTCCCTTGCCCTGCGGAGAAAGATCGGGGATGAAAAGATGATCTCCAACACCCTTAACAATATAGGGACAGTTTACGTGAGGCTTGATGATTTTGAAAAGGGCATCGATTATTACAATGAGGCGCTTAGTCTAAGAATTAAAACCAACGACCTTGGCGGGATGGCGCAAACTTTGAATAATATGGGCGTAACCCAAAAAATGATGGGAAACTACGACAGCGCCATTGTTTTTCTGGAAAAATCTTTGACCATTAAGCGCAAACTCAACGACAAGGAGTTGATAGCAAGTTCGCTGAATAACCTGGGTGAAATTGCTGCTTTGAATGGGAACGAAGAAAAGGCTATGGCTTATTTTAATGAGTCGCTGGCATGTCGCCAAATGATTAACGATGTTTATGGCATGTCGAAGACCCTGGTGAGTATGAGCAATTTTTTAAGCGGGAAAGGTGCTCATCACAAGGCTTTGCATCAACTTCAAAAAGCTCTCAATACTTTGGTTCCGGGATTTTCTGACACAGGAATTTATTCAAATCCACAACCCGGCATACATGAGGTGGATTATAATACAATTATCATTTTAAAAAACAAGGCCGAAATTTTCAGGGATATTTACAATAAAAACACAGATGAAATTTCCAACCTTAAAAGCAGCTTTGACCTCCAATTGCTCATCATCGAATTTATGGATCAGGTAAGGCAGGGGCTTGGCGATGAAAAAAGTAAGCTTTACCTAATGGACAACAACCGGGATTTGTACTCGGATGCAGTAACCAAGGCCATCGAAATGTTGTATGCCACAAAAGATTCTACGTTCAAGGCCCATGCATTCGAAATTGCTGAACGCGGGAAGGCAAGAACCCTGTTGGATCTGATTACTGAAAATGAAGCAAGGCTTAACCTCAGGATTCCGAATTCCTTGTTCAGTTATGAAGACAGTTTGAAACGCGAGATTGCCATGTTGCAAAAAGCTGACTACGACAATGCCGGGAAGCACACTGTGAAAAATGATTCGCTAAAGCAACTGATATTTGAAAGTAAGCGCAAACTTGAAGCATTTAATGAAATGTTAGAGATGAATTATCCTGAATATAATGCGTTGAAATATGGCAATTCCAGGTTTTCTTTTGTCGATCTTCAACAAAAATTAAAGGAAGATGAGCTTTTTTTGCAGTACCATATTACCGATTCTATTTTATACATTTTTATCATTACACAAACTGAAAACAGTATTTTGCAGGTGGCCTTGCAGCCTGATTTTTCAAAAAACCTCGGGGTACTGCAATCATTTTTAACTTCAGGAAAAGGCATCGATTTCAGCGCAAACAGAGAGGAGTTTATCCTTGCCTCACGGCGATTGTACGAATACCTGGTTTACCCGGTAGAGCAATATGTAAAGAAACAGAAATATATTATTGTCCCCGATGGGCCGCTTTTTTATATCCCCTTCGAGATTTTAATCGCGGATGTTTCGCAAGTGCCAAGCGCCGGATATGCAAGTTTGCCTTACTTAATTAAAAGTCACCCCATCAGTTACAATTATTCGGCTTCCATGTTTATTAACGCCATGAACACAACTGCCGACCAGCATAAAAGTGATTTGGCGGCTTTTGCCCTGAGTTTTAAAAAAGAAAAATATACCTACTCGGCTGCAAATGTTAACCAACCGGCCACAAGGGGCGAAGACCTGGCCGAACTGCCCGGTGTGCGAGCGGAAGTAAATAACATCCTGGAAATTATGCACGGACAGGCTTATTTTGATTCCCTGGCCACCGAGTTAAAATTTAAAAATACCGGCGGCAACCCACAGGTTTTGCATATTGCTACGCATGGTATAATCGACAACAACAGGCCTATGTTTTCAAGGTTGGTTTTTGCACCCGATGCCGGAAATGTTGAAGATGGGAATCTCTACACCTGGGAGTTGTTTAATATGGACATTGGGGCAGATATGGCTGTGCTGAGTGCCTGCAATACCGGGTACGGGAAATTGCAGCAAGGGGAGGGGATGATGACATTGGCACGCGGATTTATGTATGCCGGTGTCCCTTCGCTGGTGATTAGTTTGTGGAATGTTAATGACGAGGCCACGGTAAAGATTATGACGGGTTTCTATCGTTATCTTGCCGAAGGAGAGCAAAAGGAAGTTGCCCTGCAAAAGTCGAAACTGGATTACCTTGCTGCAAGCGATGATATGATGGCCAACCCTTGCTTTTGGGGTGGATTTATACATTTGGGAAATACCACGGCATTAGAACTAAACAAGCAGAGAGGAAGCCGCAATATTATTTTTTTTGGTGGTGCGGCAATGCTGCTTTTCCTGGGCATTATAGTTTTTAAACGTAGAAGGTGGAAACGCTGATGTATTGCTTTGGTTCTGATTCCTATAATTTTGATCTTCTTGGGGCTTAGGTAAAACGGAATAAAAATAAATAAATGAGTTGCGCAGCGTGCAATTTGAAGTCCAAATTATTCCTTGGTCGTCCAGGAAATGCAGTTTAACGCGCCATCAAATTTGGTAATTTCCCTCATATCTACCTGGGCAATGCGATTTTTAACAGCATAGTCAGGATAATGTTTTGAAATCAGTTCAAGGGCAAAATCATCCTCCGGTCTATTAAGTTTTGGTGCCAAGATTAAATTTTTTGTTTGCAAAAAGTTAATGTAAGCTATATTATCTTCGGATTCATTTTCAGCACATCTTAACCATTCCGATTCTACCTTGCCCTTTTTTAATGGTTCTACTACCATTTTCGTGGATGTGAATAATAGCTATCATCGTAAACAAATTTCTCATCACCAGTTGGTGGTTACCAATGACATATTTGTGTAAAGCACAGAAAACCTTACTATTAGACAGACCCCCGCCTTGCTCGCCTCGCTGCGAAGCGGGCCGCTGGTGTATGCAATGGTGCAGGCGAGGCAGGTCTCAGTCCCCGAATGGTCGGGGCTGGCTGCAAGCTCCTTCGAGGTGACAAAACTCCCGGTATGTTGGTGGGGGCAGGGGAATCGGGCGCGAAGCGCCCGATTCCCCTGCCCCCAAATCAACCCATGGACGGGGTCATTTCGATGCCGCACGTGCGGCAAGAAATCTATTTTACTACTCATGATTAACATTTTACTTTCCACTAAATTCGTAGTAGTGCCAACTGTTTTAACATTGATGATCCACTCAATCCTCCTCCACCTTAAAAAAGCTGATCAGTTTTTTTAAATATTCGGCTTTAGCCTCAAATTCTTCCGAGCTTTCGCTAAGTTCTTCGGATGCGCTAACGTTTTGCTTAATCACTCTTTCCAGGTCGCTTAGCGAAAAGGTAACCTGTTCAACTTCAGTTTTTTGCTCATTGCCCCGTGCAGCCAGTTGTTGTACAAGTTTTGTATTTTTTTCAATTTCAGGAATCAGTTCTTTTATCAATCGGTCCGATTGTTCGGTTACCGTCATGCTGTTTTTGGTGATCTGCGTAATTTCATCGGCAGCTCCTTTGCTTCGCTCTGCCAGTTTTCGCACTTCGGAGGCCACAACGGCAAATCCTTTTCCGTGAACCCCGACCCGGGCAGCTTCAACGGCCGCGTTGAGTGCCAAAATATTGATTTGAAAAGCAATAATATGAATTTTTCAGGTTTAAAGTTTTAGTGATTGATTTGAAAAAAAATTGTTAAAACTCTTTTAAAATCTTTTTTGCCCTGGCATGATTGTATGATTTATTACCAACTATCTCATCCAGCAAGGGCACTGCTTCATCGATATTTTCCCGGCTGAGATAGCTCAGAGCAAGATACCATTTGGCCTGACCATCGAATGGATTATCATTATCGTTTATTATACCCACGAAAACGTCTTCAGCCAGTATATTATCACCGCTGCCAAGATAGCTAATCCCGCTATAAAGTTTTATTGCTTTCGCAAAAGGCAATTCCTGAACATCCAGATTATGAAATAGAACAGCAGCATTTTCAAAGTCTTTATTTTTATAATAACTCATGGCTTCTTCCAGCATCAAATTTTGTGTTTCACCCCGTTGGCTTATAATATCGGGGTAGAGGCTGAAATTATTATCATATAGTTTTTGATAATTTGGGTTACTGGTAAAATAGGTGTATAAAAAGGGAGCGCTAACAATCAAAAAGCCAATAAAAATAGCTGCATACCTGAACAATTCCCGTTGTCCGAATTTCGGACTTGCTTTGATTTCCTCAATGTGGATTTGCCGGAGTTGTTTTTTCAGCTCCTGTTTTCCGAATTCTTCAACACTGCGCATGGCCAGTTTGTAATCCTCTGTCATTTTAGCAAATTCAGGATCGGTATCCTGAGCCTCCTTAAATTCGGTGAGTTCATCGCCCGAAAGTTGTCCTTCCAGGTAGAGCTCAATATTTTCAAGTGTTCTGTTTGTCTTCATTATTTAACTTTATTAAAAAGTTCAAGGTTACTTATTCGCTTGCCGCAAAAAGTTCATAAATTGTTTTTTTCATCTGAGGTTTGTCAGCCATAATTTTTATCAACTTTTGCATGCATTTGTATTTTTGTGTTTTGGCTGAATTCTCATTATCGAAATTCGATCTTCCAGCAATTTCACTCATCGACAAATTATCAAAATAGTAAAGTTTCAAGAGGATTCTGCACCTTTCACCAACCTTCTCCAGCATGCTTTCTACCATTTTTTGCAATGCTTCGTCAGGGTTTTCATTCCTGAGTATTTGCGTGCCGGCACTTGCTTTTTCAGGTTCTTCCATTTTTACCATTCTGCTGTTCTTTTTCAGTTTTACCAACCACTTATTCCTGATCATCGCATACAAATAAGTCTTAATTGCTGAGTCTCCTTTAAAAGTTCCATTTCTTACATTTTGGTAAAAAGCCACCAAAACATCCTGAAAAACATCTGCTGCATCATCTGCCCCGCCACTGTTGTTTTTTACAAACTGCAATGCCATAGGGTAGTGCGTTTTGTAAAGATACCTGAAGGCCTTGTCAGTTTCAAGCTCTTTTGCACCTTGCAGCGCTTCAATTATTTTCTTGTCCGAAAAAAGTAGTTTCATGTTTTTGTATCTGAAAAGATCAAATTGTAACCTTTTTTCAAAAGTAAATTTTTTGGGTTACTTTTTCTCAATTGGCGATACTAATCCTTAAAATTTGAAATATTCATAATCATTTAAAATTAAAAACATGAAAAATTTAACAACACTTTTTATCGGATTAATCATTATTAACCTGGCATTTGCGCAAACAGTAGTGCCTAATGGCGATTTCGAGGCCTGGACTGATCAGTATCATATCCCCAACTGGGACGGGCTAAACTATGACGGGGGGATTTTAAATTTCCACACTTTTACGCGCACAGATGATGCCCATACCGGAAATTATGCCGCACAAGTCGAAACCATTAATCATAATTTAATTGGCGACCTGCCGGGGATGGCTTTTACCGGGAATATTGATTTCGACCCCACTACTTTTGAATACAATTTTAATGTAGGTGTGCCGGTTGAGGGAAGACCAACCAGCCTAAAAGGATATTTTAAGTACAGCCCCTCAGGTACCGATACTATGGCCATCGTGATTGGCATGTTTCGCTGGAATGCAGCGCAAAATGATCTCGACTCCATTGGGGGCGGATTTTTCTTTACGGGAAATGCCACAAGCAGCTATACCGAATTTGAAGCACCTATCCAGTATTTCGACCCCACGCTCGAAGCCGACACCATGTACATTATGATGTTTTCCTCGTTGGATACCTACCATGTGGGAAGTGTGCTTAAGGTTGACGATTTAACCCTGAACTATGGTACTGTAGGCATGATAGAAGGAATTGACGAAACAAAGATTTCCATTTATCCTAACCCGGCAAGCGACAATATTAAGATAGAATTACCTGAAGAAGCTAATCAGGTCGAATTGCTGCTAACCGATATCACCGGAAGAAATATGCTACAACAGACTGTGGCAAACAATGCAACAATTTTACTTCCTGAAAACATAATGGATGGTATTTACTTTGCCAGCCTTCGCCATCATGGCATTACCATTAAAACTTTTAAAATTTTTGTGAAGAGATAGATTTCTAATCCTCTTTAAACAGCTTGTCTTTATCAACTACTTCAACGGCTTCTCCATTTTCGAGGGAGCGCGAAACGGCACGGTAAGGGCCGGTGATTACCTCATCATCTTCGCTAAGGCCTTCCACAATCTGGATATAGGTATTATCCTGAATGCCTGATTTTACAGCAAGCATCTTTGCTTTGCCATCTCTGAAAACAAATACATATTCGTCAATTTCTTTGGCTTCCTCGGTTTGGGCTTCCTCTTTGTTCATATTCATATCCTGCTTTACTCCGGTCGATTTTCCGGTGGAGTCGCTGCGTGTGGTAACGGCCTGGATCGGAACTGTAATCACTTTACTTTCGGTTTTGGTTTGGATATCTACGGTGGTTGACATTCCTGGGCGGAACGGGGAGTACGAAGGGTTGTTTGTGGGAATCAGGTCTTCATAAGATTCTTTCAGCAAACGTATCTTAACTTCAAAGTTGGTTACCTGGTCGGTGCTTACTCCGGTTACATCGGCTGATGTGGCAATTTCAGTTACAATGCCTTTGAACTTCCTGTTTAGGTAGGCATCCACTTCAATCAAACTGGTGTCGTTTAGCTTTACGCGGACAATGTCATTTTCGTTCACCTGAACCACTGCTTCCATCGAGTTGAGGTTGGCAACGCGCATCAGTTCGGTACCTGCCGAAAATTGTGAAGCTCCGGCCACACGTTCTCCTTTTTCGACAATCAACCTCGATATGGTTCCGTTTGTAGGTGCATAAATTGCTGTTTTGGTTAGGTTTTCTTTGGCCTCTCTTAATGAAGCCTCAGAGCTGGCAACCTGGAATTGTGATGCTTTAACAGTTTCTTCGGCGGCTTGCACTTCGGCTTGCGCTACTTCAAATTGCGAACTTGAGGCATCAAAATCAGAATCAGAGATTACATCCTGGTCATAAAGTTTTTTATTTCTTTCGTGCGAAAGTTTGGCATTGGTAAATTGTGCCTTTGTTTGCGCGAGTCTTGCCCTCGAATTGGCCAGGCTGGCCTTTTGTGATTGCAGTCCGGCTTCCGATCGTTCATAATTCGACAGGTAGATTTCCGGATCAATCTTGGCAAGCAGATCGCCCTCCTTTACTTCATCGCCTTCGCGTACCCTTAGCTCAACAACCTCTCCCGAAATATATGGCGTGATGTTTACTTCCCTCTCGGGCTGAATTCTTCCATTGGCCGAAACCGATTCGATTATCGTTCTTCGTTCAACCTTTTCGGTGGAAACTTTGGTGAATTCTTGTGTGCCAATTATCCCTTTGTTTTTAAGTACTGCCAATACGATAAGTGCAAGCAGTGCAGCTACCACAAGGATTATTATTGTTTTTTTCTTCATTTCAGCTTAAATGTATTTTGAAAATTTTTGATTAAAGTGGATTCAAAGGTAAAAAGAAAATTATGATAAGGTGTGCAAGGGTTTTTAATTTCACATCTTTTTAAATAAAATTGAGGTTTTGATTAAATAAAAAATCAGCCATGGAATAATAATATCCCTCGGCTGATAACGCTTTCAGTTCTGCTGCCATCTTTTTTAGGACTTCATTTTATGAAGGAATTATGTTTTAAATAGTTGGCAGTAGATAGATCACAGTAGGCTGCCTACTGTTGATTGTGACTTGAGAACTATGGACTGAGGATCCCGAAAAAATAGAAAATTTATAATTTTCGTAATTTTTCGAGAATGCACGGGCGAAGCCCGGCACTGAAAACTGCCAACCAAATTTGTGGTAATTCCATATTTTCATTATTAATCCAATGTTAATGGCTTGCCCTGGTAAAAATCGAGAATTTTGGTTTTAAAAATGAAATCGAACCTGGATCTGATAAGTTCTGATTCAGCTGAGGTAACCTGACTTTTGGCAATATTATAATCCACCGTATTGGCCATGCCCACATTAAATTTTTGTTCGGTATATCTGAACGATTCTACAAACGATTCCAGCGATTGGTTGGTGGCAATATAGCTTTTGTAGGCAGCCATTGCATCGTTGTATGCCTGTTCAATTTCTTTGCGCAGTGTATTTTTGGTGAGATCGAAGTTATATTCAGCATTGGCTACACTGATCTTGGCCCTGCTAATGTTGGATGAAACCTGGTAGCCGTTAAAAATGGGAATGCTAAGGTTGATGCCTAGGTAGCGGTTCTGGTTGTTTTTAAACTGATCGCCGAAAGGTATAATCACTCCATAATCAGGATCTGGTTTTCCATAATCAGGATCTGTTAGATCGTGGCTAAGCCATGGATCGTAGCTGAGCCATTGGTTGTTTGAATAGTTGGTACCCCAACCACCAAATAACGAAAGTGAAGGGCTCATGCCTCCTTTGGCAAGCGCCACACTTTTGTATGAACTTTCAACACTCAATTCGGCACTTTTTATTACCGGCTGTGTAACGAGGGCATTCTGATATACCTGGTTCAATGGGTCAACTCCTGGTTCGGGCTCGGCTGATACGTTGGGAACAACGATTTCAAATTCGGTATCACCCGGTAAATCCAGAATTTGCAACAGGTCGAGGTAGGCCAGTTGCAATGAATTTTCGTAGTTGATCACGCTCAGTTCCTCCCTTGCACCCTGGGCTTTCATTTCCAGCAAACTGCCCTTTGCAAGGGTTCCTGCTTCCACCATTTTTGAAGTCCTGTCTATTTGCTTGTTGGTGGTTAGTACCTGTTCGCGGGCAACACGCAGCAGTTCCTGATTAAAAAGTATCGAAAGATAAGCCTGGGTTAGCATGAGCGAAATGTCGTCTTTCATTTTGTCGGCGTCATATTGGCTGGCCAAAAAATCGATTTTATCTTTCTTGATAGAGTTTTGCTTTTGAAGTCCGTTAAAAAGTGTAACACTTGCATCCACGCCAAGAGTCCCCTGTTGGGTTTCCTTATCCACATAAGCATTGATCGATTGGTCGAGGATGCGCCCCCAGCTATACGAATATCGTGTGCTTGCATTGAGCGAAGGCAACAAGCTTAATTTACTTTCGAGCAGATTCACCTCATTATTTTCTACACTTAACTCGCTTTGCTTTATCTGAATGTTGTTTTCGATGGCGTAATTAATGCAGTCTTCCAGGCTCCAGGTGGTGGGTAAATCCTGTGAAGTAACAGTATTGAAAGCGCTGAAAATCAAAAATATTACTATCGAAAAAACAATTTGAATTGGCTTATGTCTTTTTTTCATACCGGTTTATTGTTTTGCTGATTTCATTTTATTGTTTGCAAAAATAACTTTATATCTCGTAGTGAGGGAGCGGTTTATCTAAAAACATGCCATCTTTGTAAAACACTAATAATCAAAGCTGGCAGTTAAACTTTTTATTACCCTTGTTTTTATTGTGTTCACAAAAATACATGCTTTGTCCATAATCGAACAAGGCTATTGAAAATCATGAAAATGTGATTATGGAATTATTGTTTATAGGGCGGCCTGGCGGGCTTTCCGTTTGTAGTTGCCTTGTGGGGGCTGTGTTTTTGTAAGCCGTACGGGGGCTTCCTTCGTCAGCCTCCGCCAGCCAACAAAAAACATCAGCTCCCACATCGTCAAGCTACCACTCCAATCCCTGCCGCAGTTGTTCCAGTCATGAGCATGTTTTCAAATCAGAAGTATTCGTATTTTTCTATTTTTAAGATTTATAAACTCCTGTTAATTCATTTCTATAGTTTCCATCAGAAAGCTTAATTTTACAGCTTGAAATGTTAACTCTCAAAATGCCGGAATATGAAACGATTTATCTCCATGTTTACTATTTTACTTCTTCTGGGACATAGCACCATGTTCGCCCAACACGATCATTCCAAATGTAATCATCTCGCGTCCTTCGACCGATCCCTGATCAGCGACACACTGGATGCGCTTACTTACGAAATTCACCTTACCGAAGTAAATACTTCTGCTCAAACCATTACCGCTAATACCAAAGTTACACTGGCTTCCAAAATTGATGGTCTGTCGCAAGTGAGCCTGGAGTTGCTCGACCTTACGGTAGATCAGGTTTATATTAACGGAGAAAACAATTCTTTCAATCAGGATAATCCGTTTTTATATATCCCGCTTGCTGCACCACTCAACATCGGTGAACAAGTTGAAGTAGAAGTGTTCTATCATGGCTCGCCTTTCCACGAAGGCTGGGGTGGCTTTCATTGGAGTGGCGAATATGCCTTTAACCTGGGTGTGGGTTTTGTATCGGATCCGCATAACCTGGGCAAAGCCTGGTTTCCGTGCATCGACGATTTTCACGACCGTGCATTTTATGAAGTGTATGCCACCGTTGATAACCCCAAAAAAGCTGTGTGTGGTGGGACTTTGATGGAAGTTATCGACAATGGCAACGGGACTTCAACATTTCATTGGAAACTCAATACCGATATCCCGACCTATTTGGCTTCGGTGGCTGTGGGTGAATACGAAAATGTGGACTGGAGTTTTACCTCCATCAGCGGAAGCGAAATACCTATCAACGTATTTGTAAAACCTGCCGATACGGTAAAAGTAGAGGGGTCTTTCCAAACATTGATCCAGGTTTTAAATGCTTTTGAAGAAAGCTTTGGTCCCTACGAATGGGAACGCGTAGGCTACGTGGGCACTGCAATTGGTGCTATGGAACATGCCACCAATATTGCCTATCCTCATTTTTGTATCAACGGAAATTTGAGCAATGAATCATTGATGGCTCACGAGCTGTCGCACCATTATTTTGGCGATCTCATCACCTGTGAATCAGCCGAAGATATGTGGCTCAACGAAGGCTGGGCAGTATTTTGCGAATCGCGATACCGGGAGCTTTTGTATGGAGAGGAATCTTATCATACCAATATGGAAGGGCGGCACAAGGATGTACTGCACACCGGGCATATTACCGATGGCGGCTATTATGCAGTTTATGGTATTCCAACAGAAATTACTTATGGAAATACTGTTTATCAAAAAGGAGCGCTTATGGTGCATACTTTAAGAAATTACATGGGGGATGATTTATTTTTTCCGGCAGTGAAAGCCTATGTGCAAGAGTTTAAAAGTAATTATGCTTCCTCTTATGATTTGCGCGATTTGCTAAGTGCCCATTCAGGGATTGATTTGACCGACTTTTTCGATGCCTGGATTTTTACGCCCGGTTTCCCGGAATATTCGGTCGATTCGTTCAATGTAGTTCCCAACGGAGAAAATTTTGATGTAACAGTTTTTGCCCGGCAAAAGCACAAAGGGCCCGGCGAGTTGGGCAACTCTGCCCGTGTGGAAGTTACATTTATGGATGATGCCTGGCAGCAGGAAACCTTTTTGATGGAATTTTCAGGAGAAAATGGTACACAAACTTTTACCTCATCAATAAATCCAGAAATTGTAATGATGGACTTGGAGGATAAGGTTTCCGATGCCACCACCGACAAAGTAATTACTCCCGGCGGCCCTTTCAGCAACGGTTTTGCTTCTTTGCTTTACTGTTCTATTGCTGCTGAGGAATTCCCCGAGAATGATTCCGCGTATATTCGTATTACCCATCGCTGGGTGCCGCCCGATCCAATTAAAAATCCGGTACCTGGAGTAACAATTTCCGATTACCACCACTGGCGTATCGAGGGAATTCTGCCCGATGATTTGCAACTGAGCGGTAAACTCAATTACAGTGCAAACGGAAACCTCGATGGTGGAATCCTTGTTGATCCGAACGATTCGATAGGTGTGCTATATCGTGCAAACCGTTCCGCCGACTGGCAATCCATTGCCGCAACAAGGACAGGTTCGTTCTATGTTGGGTTTTTCAACCTGCCGCAAATGCCTCCGGGTGAATACACGCTTGCGGTTTGGGATGATTTGTATGTTGGCATTCAGGATGAGGAAGCTCAGGAACAAGAGGAATATACAGGCGAAATCAGGATGTTTCCCAATCCCGCCTCCGATGAAGTTTCGATCATACTTGGGAAACGAAATGCTACACTCATCGAAATATATAACAGTAACGGTGATGTGGTGGATCATATTCAAAACCTTGAAAAATATAAAGGCCTGAAATATGACACTTCCAAACTGAAAAACGGCACATACATTTTCCGGTTTACCGATCAAAATGGCCGGGAGATTGAAAGCCACAAACTTATTGTAAATTGAAGGAAAAATTAATAATGAAATGCTCATGATAATTATGAACACCCACGCTTGCCCCGATCATTCGGGGGGCATGAATGTCAGAAGGACTCCTATGGAGAAACGTCCTAATATTTTCTCCAAAGGAGTCCTACGGACATCCGTGAATCCCCCGAAAAATCGGGACGGGTTGTGGCCAATTTTTACACAGATGGAAAATAACGATGGCCATTATTTCGGATTTTGGGTTGACTGGTATGACGATTTACTTAAAAATGAAACCAAGGACATTGAGCTTTACACAGGTTTGATTGCTGATAAGGATGCCCCTGTTTTTGAAATAGCCTGTGGTACCGGACGGTTATTGCTTGAGTTTCTCAAAAGAGGTATTGTTTGCGATGGTTTGGATATGTCGGGTCCAATGCTGGATTTATGTAGAAAAAAATTGACAGATCAAAACCTGCAATCAACACTTTATCAGGCTGATGTTCTTGATTTTGATTTCCCAAAAACCTATAAAACTATTTTTGTATCCGGTGGTTCATTTCAGCTCATACCTTCGTTTGATGAAGCTGTGGCTGTGCTTCAAAAGATATACCAGGCAATCGATGAAGGCGGCAAATTTATCTGCGACCTTTGGATTCCGTGGGATGAGATTATTGCCAACGAAACCAATACCTGGAAAGTTGGCCGTGTAAGCGAGCGTGATGACGGCTCAAAACTGGTCGTTTCCTATTTCAAACAATTTAATCTGGAGCAGCAGTTTCAAACCGGTGAATTTAAATACGAACTATACCAGGATGGGGAATTAATTAGAACCCAAATTGATGACATTAAAATGAAATGGTATGGTGTGGACGAATTCAGGTTGATGCTCCAAAAGGCCGGATTCGAAAATATTTCAGTTTCAAAACAGAAGGTCATGTCCAGCCATGGGATATCCACACTTTATATTGCCGAAAAGTAGAATATTTTCCTATAATTTTACTTTGTGATCCTTCGGGACATAAAGCCAATGAAGCACTTGTAAAATAGAATGGCCACCAAGACACTCACATAGTGATGCCTATGGCATAAGGCTCAAAGAAACACGAAGAAAAAAATGTACCGGAAAATTAAACTTTGTGAAACTTAGTGTCTTCGAGCCTTATATGTTTGTATTTTTTTATGATTAGCAAAATTATGGAAACTTTTATAGCTTCATTTTGGTGGAAATTGAAAATTTGAAAATTTTTGATTTTTTTCATCTTTTCCGGTGAAAATTTTACCCGGGTCGTTTCAATTTGTCCATAGTCAAAAGGTAAGTTTTTGAATTATTATATTAAAAAGCGCGACATGTTTTAAGGAAATGATTTTGGCGGACAGCTAATGCTAAATCAATACTTCAAGTTCATTGACAAAAGTGAGGCCAAGCAATAATATTTAATGCCTGTCTTTTTAGTGGTGTTTTGGACACACGGAGCTGGTAAAAAATATCAAAGAATAAAAAACGAAGTAGATAAAAAGTTCGGTGATGTTTTTTGGGTTTATTATCACAGGCTGAAAGCCTGTCCATAGGACTCCTGCGGAGAAACATCAAAGCACAAAAGCACCCCAATGATCACCGGCAGGCCGTAGGTCTGCGACAGCTTAGATGGCAAAACCTCCCCATCGGGTGATTGATTTTTTGTGGCATATGTTAAATGGATAGCCACCAAGACTCTAAGGCTCAAAGAAACACGAAGAAAAAAATGTACCGGAAAAATTAAACTTTGTGAAACTTAGTGTCTTCGAGCCTTTGTGGCATGTGTTAAATGGATAGCCACCAAGACACTCACATAGTGATGCCTATGGCATAAGGCTCAAAGAAACACGAAAACAAAACAAAACTAAATGACAAATTACATCCAAAACCTTCGCCTGGCTTTTCAGCAACAAGCCAATACTCAAATTGCCGCACAGCAAAAGGCATACATGCGCAATCAGTTTGAATACTTCGGCATAAAATCGCCTGAACAAAAAGCCATTCGCCGCGAATTTATTAAAGAACATGGCTTGCCGGAAATGCATAATTTAGAAACCCTGATCCGTGAATTATGGCTTCAGCCCGAAAGGGAGTTTCAGTATTTTGCCATGATACTCACCGAAAAGTTTATCAAAAATGGGGATGCTGATTTTATCGCTGTCCTCGAATTTATGATTACCACAAAATCGTGGTGGGATACTGTGGACTATGTTGCCGCGGTCCTGGTTGGAGCACATTTCAAAAGATACCCGGAACAGATCCCGGATTACACAGAAAAATGGATGGTCTCCGGACATTTCTGGTTGCAACGCACAGCCCTGCTCTTCCAGTTGAAGTACAAAAAAAATACGGATATGAAGTTGATGTTCAAGCTCATCAAAAGACTTTCACACCTCGATGAGTTTTTTATCCGCAAGGCCATCGGCTGGGTGCTGCGCGAATATTCCAAAACCGATCCCGAAACCGTTATCCAATTTGTGGAAAGTCATGAATTGAAACCCCTGAGTCGAAAGGAAGCCCTAAAGGTTATTGAGCGAAAAAAGAAAGCAGGTTGATGTGTAATTTTCAAAAAATACAGATTCTAATTCGTCAACGGGTGGGATAGAATGACAAGGTGGAATAGATTTCTCTCCGCCAGTTGGCGGTTCGAAATGATAAAGCCCGGGGCTGTGAATGGGGTGGGTGAAAGTGGGCGCATCGCGCCCACTTTCACCCACCCCCAAGTCCCACCAATGCTTTGTCACCTCGAAGGATCCGCCGGCTGGCGGAGACTGAGACCCGCTTCGCAGCGAGGCGAGCCTGCCTCGCCTTTAGTTTAGGACTCCTGCAGACGGCAAGGCGGGGGTCTCTCTCACAATGTGTATTCCTGCTTCATGCAAATACTTGTCATTCCGGACGAAAAGGAGTGAAGAATCTATAATTTATTGCTATTTTTTCTCGGTTACCAGTGATTGTTTTTTAAAAAAGTCCTTTGAAAAAGTGTAAGATTTCACAAAAAGTCCTATGAAAAAGTGTAAAATATCACAGAAAGACGTACGAAAAAATGTATTTTTGTGGAAAATTTATGCCATGAAATAGTCATGATAATTATTAACACACACTGACATGAATGTCCGAAGGACTCCTATGGAGAAATGACATTAAATTTTATTCGTGCATTTCCCGAAAAATCGGGACAGGCTGTGGCTATTTTTTATACAGATGAAAAGACAAAAATCATACAAATTATTGGCCTGGAAAAACTCTCCCGGCCGAAAACCACTTATCCTGAGAGGAGCCAGGCAGGTGGGCAAAACATGGTTGATGAAAGAGTTTGGAAAAACAAATTACGATCAAACAGTTTATGTGAATTTTGAAAAAAACAAACGACTCAAAAATTTATTTGATGATGATTTTGATATCCCCCGAATTATCGTTGCCCTACAAATTGAAACGGGGCTTACGATAAATGCTGAAAACACACTTATTATTTTAGATGAAATACAGGAAGCTCCCCAGGCCATCACAGCGCTGAAGTATTTTTGTGAGGATGCCCCTCAATATCACATTATCGCGGCGGGCTCATTGCTGGGGCTGGCCATACATTCAAATATTTCATTTCCTGTCGGGAAAGTAGAGTTCATGGATTTGTATCCTTTAAATTTCTCTGAATTTCTTGAAGCTTTGGGCGAGAACGCTTTGCTTGATTTGTTGAAATCGTTAGATTGGAAATTGATTGCTGCCTATAAAACAAAATACATCGAACTTTTGCGGCGATATTATTTTGTCGGGGGTATGCCTGGGGTGGTTTCAGGTTTTCGTGTTGATACTGATTTTATTCAGGTTCGCAAAATCCAAAAGCAAATTCTAAACGCTTACGATCAGGATTTTTCAAAACATGCTCCTGTTGCCATCGTGCCACGTATTAGAATGGTTTGGAATTCCATCCCTGCTCAGTTGGCCAAAGAAAACCGGAAATTTATTTATGGCCTGATAAAAGAAGGTTCGCGGGCTAAGGATTATGAGCTGGCACTTAACTGGCTCACCGACTGTGGGCAGGCCATAAAGATACACCGGGTTTCAAAACCGGGAATCCCACTTAAAGCTTATGAAGACCTGAGTGCCTTTAAACTTTTTATGGTAGATGTTGGATTATTGGCAGCAATGGGCAACATCGATCATAAAACGATTATAGATGGTAACAGCATTTTCACTGAATTTAAAGGTGCTTTAACCGAGCAGTATGCCTTGCAACAATTATTGAGTTCCAACAATTTTGTAATCAATTATTGGACTTCCGAACGTTCCACTTCCGAAGTGGATTTTGTGGTTCAATATCTTGGCATAAACTTTCCTATCGAAGTGAAGGCCGAAGAAAACCTGCAAGCCAAAAGTCTGAAAGTTTACCACGATAAATATCTGCCAAAAATATCTCTCCGTACATCGATGGCCGATTATCGCGAACAGGATTGGATGGTGAACGTGCCGCTTTATGCCCTGGGCCAGTTGAGTAGTTTGTTGGATAAAGTAAATCGATGAATTTTAAAGAATTAGACATATCATCTCTTGGTATTGAATATTTCGCAACAAATCAGAAGCAGTTCCATGATTTGGAGATTTGTAATGGCTTGTTAGGGAAAGAGTGTGGGATAAAAACATTTTTTGAAAGCTCTGACCAATTAAACCAATTCATTGCATTAATCGCCGAAAAAAGCAATCTTGCAGAAGAACAAAACAGGAGAGAATACGGTGATTTTCAAACAAATTTTGAATTGGCTTTAAAAACCACCGATTACATAAAGGCGATTTCAAATGCCGATTCGTTTGATTTTATGCTTGAACCGACTTGTGGTAAAGGGAATTTTATAATTGCGGCACTTGCAAAATTTACAGGACTTAAAAGAATTGTAGGAGTAGAGATATATCAGCCATACATTTGGGAAACCAAATTTAAAATATTAGATTTTTTTCTTATAAACAAAGACTTTCCAAAACCACATATAGAAATTTTTCATGCCAATGTTTTCGACTTTGATTTTAACAGTTTATCGAAAGAAACAAAAAAGCTGCGAACATTGGTAATTGGTAATCCACCCTGGGTAACAAATTCAGAATTAAGTGCTATTGATTCTCAAAACTTGCCACGAAAATCAAATTTTAAAAAACATAGTGGTTTGGATGCAATGACAGGAAAAGGCAATTTCGACATTGGGGAATCCATTTCTTTATTGATGTTAGAATACTTTTCGTTGAATGAAGGCTATTTTGGGTTTTTAGTAAAAAATTCGGTTGTCAAGAATTTAATGTTAGGGCAAAAAAATAATGGTTTTCCAATGAGTGAAATGAAAAAGCTAAGCATTGACGCTAAAAAGGAATTTAATGTTTCGGTGGACGCTTGCTTATTTGTTGCGAAACTTTCGCAGCAAGCAGAACTTATTTGCACCGATTTAGATTTTTATACAGTGAAGGAAAAGAGAATTTTTGGATGGGTTGAAAACAAATTTGTTAATTCAGTAAATGATTACAAGCTGGCAAGTGATATTGATGGAAAATGTCAATTCGTTTGGCGGCAAGGGATAAAACATGATTGTTCAAAAGTGATGGAAATTGAAAAACATAATGGGCATTACAAAAACGGATTAAACCAGGAATTTACTATCGAAAATGATTTGGTTTTTGGTTTACTTAAAAGCTCTGATTTAAAAGATACACATACAAATTCTTATCGAAAATTAACAATAGTAACCCAACGGAAAATTGGTCAGGAAACAAATTATATCAAACGTGATTTCCCTTTAACCTTTGGGTATTTAAACAAGAATGCTGAATTTTTCGATAAACGAAAATCATCCATTTATCGTGGCAAACCTCGGTTTTCGATTTTTGGAGTAGGTGATTATTCATTTATGCCTTATAAAATAGCGATTTCGGGTATGTATAAAAGCACACATTTTACACTGGTGTCGCCAAATAATGGAAAGCCAATAATGCTTGATGATACCTGTTATTTTATTGGTTTTCAAGAAAAGCGTTTTGCGCAAATAGCATTATATCTGCTTAACCATGAGCATGCACAGCAATTTCTAAAAGCGATTATCTTCCCCGATTCAAAAAGGTCGATTACAAAAGATATTTTGATGCGTATTGATTTCCTTAAACTTTATAGATTATTTAATTACTCAATGATTCCTGATGGATCGGAAATTTCATTAAATAACTGGACTGATTTTGGAAATATACTGGAATCAAAAGCTGAAATAAAACAATTGAAATTATTTTAAGAAAATACACTAATCCAAAAATCGCCCTTGAAAAAGCCATTGAAGAAAACGAGGAAGTGGCTACTGATTTATTGATACAAATCTTAAAAATAAACACCTATGAAAACAGAACTTATCAAATCGTTGTCTAACAATTTTGAAGACCATTCGCAAACCACCGAAAATGGGATAGAGTTTTGGTTTGCCAGGGACTTGCAACATCTTTTAGATTATGCAGAGTGGCGCAATTTCAATCTTGTAATTACAAAGGCAAAAATTGCCTGCGAAGCCATTCAGAATAAGGTTTCCGACCATTTTGTTGATGTCAACAAAATGGTTCGACTCGGTTCGGGTAGTGAACGGGAAATTTCAGACATAATGCTTACCCGCTATGCTTGTTATCTTATTGCACAAAATGGTGATCCCCGTAAAGATTCTATTGCTTTTGCCCAAAATTATTTTGCCATTCAAACGCGCAAATTTGAGTTGGTTGAACAGCGTATAAATGAATGGGAAAGATTGCAGGCGCGGCAAAAACTTACCTTTTCCGAAAAAGAACTTTCGCAGCTAATCTACGAACAAACAGGCAACGACCGTAACTTTGGTTTAATACGAAGCAAAGGTGACAAGGCCTTATTTACCTATACCACTCAGCAAATGAAAGACAAACTGGGTGTACCTAAAGGGCGGGCTTTAGCCGATTTTTTGCCCACAATTACAATTAAAGCGAAAGATTTTGCTACAGAGATTACAGTATTCAATACAAAGGAGAAAAACTTTTCTACAGAAAATCAGATATCAAAAGAGCATGTTACAAACAACAGTTCAGTCAGGAAAATACTTCTTGAAAGAGGTATAAAACCTGAGGAGTTACCTGCCGAGGAAGATGTTAAGAAATTGGAGCGGCGCGTGCAATCTGAAACGAAAAAGATTGGAAAGAATCCTGAAAAATTAAAGTGAGTACGATAAATTCAGTATTCCCCAATTATTTTCCCATTTAATGAAATCCATTATTGTTTAATGAAAATGAAATATTAATAAACAAAAAGCCTGCCTGATTTGTTTGCTATGATAACTTGATAGCATTTCTGCCGGATTGCTATTTTCCAAAAGGCTATTTTTGCACAAAAGTTTTCAGAATAATGAATAAAAATATTATTTCAGGCTTCTCCAAATTGAACAAACATGCCAAGCTCGAAATGGTGGGCAGCAGGTTTGAAAATTCGGAGCAGGTAATCGAAGAACTGAAAAGCTATTGGCACGACAACCCTGCCAAACAAAAACTCTTCGACGAGTTTAGCGAAAACACCATTTCCAACTTTTACTTTCCTTATGGCATTGCCCCCAGCTTTGTTATCAACGGCAAATCCTATCTCGTGCCTATGGTCATCGAGGAAAGCTCGGTGGTGGCGGCAGCTTCCAATGGCGCTAAATTCTGGTCAGAAAAAGGCGGTTTCCGCTCCGAAGTAATTTCAACCAGTAAGGTTGGGCAGGTGCATTTTATCTGGAAAGGCGAGGTTGAAAAATTACAGGCGCTTTTCCCCTTCCTCAAGCAGGAAATGATAATTGGCACAAAGCATCACACCGAAAGCATGGAAAAGCGTGGTGGCGGTATCCTTGATATCGAGCTCGTGGATATGACCGATGAGATTGAAAATTACTTCCAACTCAAAGCCACCTTCGAAACCGTGGATGCGATGGGGGCAAATTTTATTAATTCCTGCCTCGAAGATTTTGCCGAAATTCTTAAAAATCATTTTCTCGAAAATGAGTATTACGAAGGCGACGAAAGAAACTGCCGGGTTATTATGGCCATCCTTTCCAATTATACGCCCGGGTGTTTGGTTAAAACTGAAGTTGAATGTAATATCGAGTGTCTGCGCAAAGCCGGTGAAATAGATGATCCCAAAGATTTTGCCTGGAAATTTGAAAAAGCCGTGCAAATAGCAAAAGTTGATCCACACCGGGCAGCCACCCACAACAAAGGAATTTTTAATGGAATTGATGCCGTAGCGCTGGCCACCGGAAATGACTTCAGGGCCATCGAAGCCGGAGGTCATGCCTACGCTGCTCGCGATGGCAAATACCGCTCGCTGACCGATGTTGACATTTCAAACGGGAAGTTCAAATACAGCCTCACTATTCCTTTGGCCTTGGGCACGGTGGGCGGGTTGACAGCCCTCCATCCTTTGGCAAGTTTCTCGCTGAAATTGCTTGAAAACCCTTCGGCAAAACAATTGATGATGATTGCCGCCTCTGTAGGGCTTGCCAATAATTTCGGAGCTATCAAATCCCTCGTTACCAAAGGAATTCAAATGGGGCACATGAAAATGCACTTACTCAATATTCTGAATTCGTTCGACCTTAATGAGCGTGAAAAGAAACTGGCTGTTGCTCATTTTGCCAACTATAAAGTGAGTTATACTACCGTGAAAAAATTTGTTGAGGGCCTGCGTAAATAGGTGCGAATCGAAAAAATATAAGGTTGAAGAATTTGAGCTTTTATTCTAACGGTAAATTTCTGATTAGTGGCGAATACCTTGTGCTTAAAGGAGCCAGAGCTTTAGCCGTGCCGCTTAAATTTGGCCAGACTTTAAATGTGGCTCAAAGCAAAGAACCTGATGGGCAACTGCGCTGGATTGCTTTGGTGTATGATGAATTTTGGTTTGAGGTGATTTTCGATTTGGAATGCCTCGAAATTATCGAAACCAGCGATTTAGTAAAAGCCGAGTATCTAAAAGCCATCCTGAAACAAGCTCATCTTCTAAATCCGAAAATTTTAAGAAATACCAAAGGCTTGATTATAGAGACCAATGCCAATTTTGATATCAACTGGGGGCTGGGCAGCAGTTCCACCTTAATTGCAAATGTGGCCAATTGGTTTGAGGTAAATCCATTCGATTTGCATTTTAACACTTCTTCGGGTTCGGGTTATGATGTAGCCTGTGCGAACGCCGATAGCCCCATATTTTATAAGATCAAAAATCAACACCCCGAAATCGAAAAAGTAAATTTCAATCCTGATTTTAAACAAAACCTTTACTTTGTTTATTTGGGGAAAAAGCAACAATCACATCAAAGTATCAGGAATTTTTCCGGGAAATTAGAAGATCGGGATACGGAGATTCAGCTGATATCAGAAATTTCAGCCGAGTTTACATCAACGCACGATCTTGAGGAATTTGAGTTTTTTATTGATGAGCATGAAAAAATCATGTCGGGGATACTTGAAACTCCAAGTATAAAACAAAGTACTTATGCCGACTTTCAAGGATCGGTGAAATCATTGGGAGCCTGGGGTGGCGATTTTGTGATGATGACCTGGCGGGGAGAGTACGAGAAATTGAAAGAATATCTTAGAACAAAGAAACTTGATGTTGTTTTTCGTTTTGATGAGATTGTTTTAAGCCGGTAATCTAAATCCTAAAATTGACAATTGAAATGCAGTTCTACTACCATTTTTGTTGATTTAAATAATGGCTGTAGTTGAAAATAGATTTCTTGCCGCATGTGCGGCATCGAAATGACCCCGTCCACAGGCTGATTTGGGAGGAGGGGAATCGGGTGCGAAGCGCCCGATTCCCCTCCTCCCACTACCATAACGGGAGTTTTGTCACCTCGAAGGAGCTTGCAGCCAGCCCCCACCATTCGGGGACTGAGACCTGCCTCGCCTGCACCATTGTATACACCAGCGGCCCGCTTCGCAGCGAGGCGAGCAAGGCGTGGATCTGTTCAATAGCAGGTTTTCAGTGTCTTTGAAAATAATGTCATTGTTAGGAGTGCAGCAGCCTGTTCCGTTTTTCGGAAACTAAAAAATTTATTAAAAAATTTATCACGATCAACTAAGAAATCATTTATATTTATCTTCACACTAAATTCTCATTGTAACCAAAAAAGTTATTAAAAATGAGTGCAGATAACTTAAATAAAAATGGAACTGTTGCCTGGCAAAGCCCGAGCAACATTGCCCTGATCAAATACTGGGGAAAAAAGGGCTTCCAGATTCCGGCTAACCCGTCCCTTAGTATTACACTCTCCTCGTCTTACACAAAAACAAAAATTGATTATAGTCCAGGTGCCGGACTTATCGAATTCTATTTTGAAGGACAAAGAAACCCGGTTTTTGAAAAGAAAATACAAGCTTATGTTGAAAAAATAAGTGATGAACTCCATTTCCTTACGAAGCTGGATTTTATCATTCATTCACAAAATACATTTCCACACTCAGCCGGAATTGCATCTTCAGCCTCAGCCATGAGTGCCCTTGCCCTTTGCTTATGCAGTATTGAGCAGGAAATATCGGAAAATCAAAAAATGGCTAATGTGGATTTTTACCGCAGGGCATCCTATTTTGCACGTATTGGTTCGGGCAGTGCATCAAGGAGTGTTTATGGAAAACTTTCGAGTTGGGGAACATCAGCGTTTATTCCCGATGCTTCCGATTTGTATGCTACCCCATTTCAATTGCCAATTCATAAAGTTTTCGAAAATTTCAACGATACTATTCTTATAGTTAGTAGAGGCGAAAAGAAAGTTTCGAGCCGTGCCGGACATGGTTTGATGGATGGAAATCCTTATGCGCCTGCCCGATATAAACAGGCTTCCGAAAATATGGGCAAACTGATAAAGGCCATCGAAATTGGTGATTTAGAAGCATTTATTGCTATTGTCGAAAGTGAGGCGCTTACTTTACATGGTATGATGATGGCCTCAAGCCCCGGCTATATTTTGATGGAGCCTAATACTTTGGAAATAATAAAAAAAATTAGGGGCTTTCGGGAACAATCAGGGACTAACCTTTGTTTTACCCTTGATGCCGGCGCAAATGTGCATGTGCTTTATCCAGAGAGCGAGGGAAAAAGTGTGTTGGATTTTATTGAAAATGAGTTGTTGGATTATTGTGAAGATAAAAAACTGATCAACGATAAAATGGGTGATGGCCCTAAAATGATAAGTTAAGAATGACAAATATAGACGGAACATTTTACGCTAAAATCTTACTCTTTGGCGAATATAGTATTATATGCGATTCGATGGCATTAACGGTGCCATACACACATTTCAAAGGCGAACTGAGTTTTATCAACGAAGACAAATACACCGACTTGAAATTTGCCGAAGATTCAAATAAGTCGCTCGCCGAATTTCTAAGCTACCTCGAAAGGAAGAAAATGCACAACGAGCTTTTGGTAGATTTGAACCTTGAAGGGCTTAAGCATGATATTGAGAAAGGTATGTATTTCGAGTCTTCCATTCCGCAGGGCTTTGGTGTGGGCAGTTCGGGAGCTTTGGTCGCCGCAATTTATGAAAAATATGCCACCGATAGGATTATTCAAAACGATCATCTTACCCGGGAAGAATTCAATAAATTGAAAACGATATTTGCCCAGATGGAATCATTTTTTCATGGCGTAAGCTCCGGGATGGATCCATTGAACTCTTATGTTCGCAATCCATTGCTTATCAAGTCCGATCATCATATCGAGTCGGTTGGAATTCCGAGGGAGTTTTCAAAAGATGGTGGGATTTTTCTTATTAATACCGGTAAACCTGGTAAAACCGGGCCATTGGTAAGTCTGTTTTTCGATCAGTGCAAACAGGATAGTTTTAAAAAACTGATTAAAGAGGAGATGATTCCTTTTACCAATAAAAGTATTGATGCGATTATTAAGGGGGAATTCAAGGAGTTTTTCAGGAATCTGAAATTACTTTCACAATTTCTGTTTATGCATCTCAAGCCAATGATTCCCACTGCTTTTCTCGATATTTGGCAAACCGGTATCGACACTGGTACTTATTACCTCAAACTTTGCGGATCGGGTGGCGGAGGATTCCTGCTTGGTTTTGCCGAAGATCTGAACAAAGCGCAGTTGCTGCTGGCCGAGCAAAAAGTAGAGATCATTCCTATTAGTAAATTTCATTAATTGTATTAGCTTTGCATTATGAAGCATTCAATTAAAACAATAGTTTTGATAGTGCGTTAATTTCAAAAATACATATTCATGATTTCTGAAAAACATAGAAGCGAAATACTTACTGAACCCCAGTACTTTTTAAAACGGCCTACATTTATTGATGGTGTGGCTAGTAATTTTGATTTATTTAATGCCAGGAGGGTTCAACTTCATTTATCCCAAAAGATTGATTATTTGGGTATGAAGTCGGATTTTGATCTTGTAGGTAACTTTTTACATGATGCAATTAAGAAGTTCAATAATGGGCATAATTCAAAATCATGAAGGAAAGTAATTCAAATCAAAACTTCAACCCGAAACTCACCAATACCATCCCCAATTCATCCGGTGAAAAATAGCGATAGTTGATGGAAGTGGTGAATTTTTCCACCGGCTCGTATTGTAATCCCCCAATGAAGTAATCAATCTTTTCTGATTTTTGACTGGTGTCAATATTTAAATGATCCCATCTGAACAACAAGGTTAACTTTTCGATAAGCAAAATGGATCCAAACACCGAAAAGGCATCCACGGATTTATCTTCCGAAAAATGATAATTATTCACCCGGCTGTATTCAGCGCCAAGCCTGTATTTTGGTTTTTGATAACCTGCAAAAAATGAAAGCACGGATTTATCTGCTGAATTTAGCATTGTATCAGGTGATGGGGCATAATCTGCATAGAGCTTCAGGGTTAAACCTTTGATAGGATAATATTGCAGATTGTTTGCAAAAAGAAATTTCCCTTCCCCATCCTGGTATCGAAACGGCCCCTCGCCATTCACCACCGAAAACTGGTAGAGCAATTTATCTTTTAGTTTTAGATCGACTTGAGCCCCAAAATCTGCCGGCATTCCCAGCCTGAATTTTTCTTGCATGGTTACGTCCACATACCTGAATCCCCAAAACTTATCCTGAAAAGTGAGGTATTGGGTATTTAAAAGTTGTCCAAACCTAAAGGTGAAATAATCGGTGACTTCCCATTTTATCTCAGCCATTTTAAGGTAAGCCGTGTATTTGCTACCTTCAAAATAATTGTAGCTCACTGGTCGCCCCAAAGTATCGGTGATGGAGTTGAAGTTTGTGGTACGGGTTACGTCCAGCATTATTTTGCCACTCACCTTATCCGAAATTTTGTGGTAATATCCGATAATCCCCTGGTTGAACCTGAAAGCCGCAACGGGTTTAATTTCGCTGTTGAAGTTGTATTTGAAATCAGCAAAGATTTGCCCGAACACAAATTGGTCTTTGTCCTTATCGATATCGACAGAAGAGGTTTGTGCACTTAAAAATGAAAATGGAAATATTAAGAAAAGAAAAATTAATCCCGCTTTTTTCATCTGTATAAAAAATGGCCACAGCCTGTCCCGATTTTTCGGGAGATGCACGGATGAAATTTTTTTCATGTCCCCCGAACGGTCGGGGCAGGTAGTGGGTGTTACAAGATTGCATGGATATTTCATCTTCACAAGTTTGGATGGGCAAAGGTAGGGTAATTGGTTTATGCAGGAAATTTTAAGCAGGTTCAAATATTTCTGACATCAGATCAATCTCACCTTTTGGAATTTGATATTCAAGTGCGATTTTTCTCCATTGACTAAGATTTTGTTTTATTTTGTCGATGATATTTTCTGCATCCCTTAATTTTATTCTGAAATATTCTGAGACTGATAGAGCCAAATCCAAATCAAGAGAATTATCATTTTCAGAAATGTTAATTTTAAGTCCATTGCCATAAATATTCGGATTTATGTCGTAAGCCGGGGATAAAGTCCATCCCTGCTTTGTGAGAAGGAATCCATGATTTCTGAGATGGTCGTCCGTGTTTTTTACCAAAATTGAAAATATTATTCTTCGCCACAATTCTTCAAGGTCTCTTATGGGATTAAATCCATACTTCAAAAGCAATGGTATCATTTCGAGATAGGAAACTCCAGTTGTAAAATTATCTCCATCTTTGTACTGAAGCATCGTCATTGCCGAGGCAAAATGAATTCTTTCATCCTTATCATTTCTGTCAAATCGTTTTGATAAGAAAGTATGATGTTCTGATGATAATTTTATTGCCTGAGCTTTAGCAACGCTCAGTCCCGACAGTTGTGCCAGGCGGTTGACAACCATTTCCCAGCCACCAACATCAATATCATCTTTGGTACTTGGGAACTTTGCAATCCACAACGCACCTGATGGATCTTTGATGCCGGCTTTTGGCCTGGCTCCGCCAAGTGAACTTCCGGGGGCCAACAACATATTGAACCACTTTATAGTTTCGGGATTGTTTTGGAATTTATCACTTTCATATTTAAAACTGGCATACTCCAAGTCGCGCAATAAAGTCCAGGGTGGTGTTTTGAAATCCGGATCGCAATTAAGGAATTCCCCGGTTTTTTGCAGTTTAAATCTTAATCCGCCTAACCTTTGATTGTCATCTACGCCCAGCAAAAAATCAGATTCGACCAGTGTTTGTGGTTTCCTGTTTTCTTGTCTTGCTTTTATTGCTTCACGTCTTAGCATTAATTGCTTTCCCCATCTGTCGGGCATTGAATCAAGAAATACTCCGAAATTCCCAGACGTTTCCTGTGGGTATTGTCTCCCCGAAAATAGGCGAAGGTTAGGATCGATTTCAATAGCAAATTTTGATTTAAGCCATTCTTTATCGTATTCAAATTGATAAATCTCTTTACCCCGCAACTTTGAGCAATATAGTGTACCCAAAAATGTTGACGATTTCAGGCCAGCCCAATCAGCAAATATGAAAATACTTTTGTCATTCATTTTCTTCTATTTTCTTTGGAGCACGCTCTTTTGGTAATAAACCGGCATCTTGCAACTTACGACCAAATTCATCATCTTTAGCCACCAATAGCAAATCCTTTTCTAAATCAAGAATCATAAGCACCTGCGCATAAATTGCCATGGCCACGCCAGAGTTTCCTTTTTCGATTGCATAAAGGCTTGACCTTGAAATGCCGGCTCGTTCGCTCAACTGAGATGTGGATAGCTTGCGGCGCAAACGTGCCAAACGAATATTTTCGCCTAATCGGCTGAGAATTTGTTGTGTTTGAGGAAGTAGAATTGTTTTTCTTGAATTCATAATGTGCATTATTATGGACAAAAGTAAGGTATTTGTTTGAAATAATACACATTACCCTGAAAATGATGAATAATTATTATTGATTTTTCACTACGTATCGATAGCAGGTTTGTGTAAGATTCTGAAAAGCCTATTTATTAAACAGACCTCCGACTCGCTGGCGAAGCGGTTCTCAGTCTCCGCCGCCGGCGAATCCTTACCAATGACAAGTTTTTGTAACACGCTGATTACCTGCCTCGCGGCAAGGCGGGCAAATGATAAAATAGATTTCTCAGTCGCTTCGCTCCTTCGAAAAGACAAGGCTGTAATGTAGTTGTATGGGGGGGAGAAACATCGGGCGCGGAGCGCCCGATGTTTCTCCCCCCCATACAACCCTGTGTGAAGCCCTGTCTTTTCGACCGTAGGGAGAAATCTATTCTTTTGTCATTTCGATACCGCACGTGCGGCAGGAGAAATCTTTCGATTCGCTAGCTTACGGCGAGAAATCTATTCCACCCCGTATAAAGCCTAACCTTGTCATTTCGATGCCGCATTTGCGGCAGAGACCCGCTTCGCCAGCGAGGCGAGAATCTGTTTACAGTGATAGCCATTATTTACACACACAAAAATGATAGTAGAACTTAATTTTTAATGATTTTTGAAATGCATTAAACTATGAGGCTTCGTACTTGTTTATGTTATCAAAACAAAAGAACTTATGCTATTTGAAAAATACGATTTAAAGGGAACTCCCCTTGCCAACCGGGTGGTTATGGCTCCGCTTACCCGCCGGCGTGCCCTTGAACCCGAACTTGTCGCCAATGATTTGATTGCAGAATATTATGTACAGCGGTCTTCAACAGGATTGCTAATTTCGGAAGGAAGCCAGATTTCACAGGAAGGATATGGTTACACCGGTTCGCCGGGATGCTACACGGATGCACAGATTGAAGGCTGGAAAAAAGTGACAAAAGCGGTTCATCGTGCAGGCGGAAAAATCTTTTTACAGTTGTGGCATGTTGGCCCTTTTTCGCACCGGCTGCTACAGCCCGAAAATAAATTGCCAATGGCTGCTTCGGCAGTGAGACCTCCCGGAAAGGTGCTTACGCCGGAAGGACACAAAGATTATGAAACTCCGCGTGTGATGACAATTGAAGAAATTCACCTTACCGTACGCGATTTTGAAAGGGCTGCCCATAAGGCGATAATTGCCGGATTTGATGGTGTGGAAATTCATGGAGCTCATGCCTACATCATCGACCAGTTTATTATGGATGCTACCAATAAGCGTACGGATGAATTTGGTGGTTCCATCGAAAACCGAGTCCGCTTCTTATTTCTAATTATCGATGAAATTTTGAAATATGTCCGTGCCGAAAAAGTTGGGTTAAGGCTTTCACCCGGGGGATACAGGCCGGGGTTGATGGATTCGGATGCTAAAAATGTGTTTAGTTACATCATAAATAAACTGAATGATTACAATCTGGCTTATTTGCATTTAAGCGAGATGATGTCGCCTGAAGAACGTATTGAGAATCCCGAAAAAAGTTTAGCCCCCTTTTACCGGAATATATACGAGGGAACTCTCCTCTCGTGTGGTGGTCATTCCCGCGAAAGCGGCGAACGAATGTTGCATAATGGTGAAGCTGATTTGATTGTTTATGGTAAGCCATTTATCTCTAATCCCGATCTTGTTGAACGGATGAAAGCCGGAGCTGTTTTGAATGAACCTGATAAAGAAACATTTTACCATGGCGGGGCAAAGGGTTATACGGATTATCCGCTGATGGGGTAGAATTTGTTTGAGTGAGATCAAGGAGTTTAGTCTAAAAACCCTAATACTACTGATTTTTATTCTTTTTTACCCCAATCCGTCAGATGACGGAAGAAGTACTAAAAATCAGTAGTTTGGGAAAGTCCCCTTCAGGGGATTTAGGGGTTTTATGGCTTTTTAGACTGGTTTCATCAATGAACCCCGGATAAATCTGAACAATTATTTACCCAATATTTGTATTCAATTGTTGAAACTACAATTTCAAGGCTTGCAAGCAGTTTTCATCAAAATCGTAGGAAATAGTTTTAAAAGAATAGTCGCTATAATTTTCCAGAAATACCTTCGAGGCATTATTGTTCTGCTTTTTGCAACTGAATTTTACTTCATACGCAAGTCGTTCAACAGTTGAATTTACCACAAAGTCGATTTCTTTATTATCGGTGGTTCTCCAAAACTTTAGATCATCAATGTTGTATTTTTCTGATAATCGCTTAAAAACATAATTTTCGAGAAGTTGCCCCTTGTCTTCTCTTTGCTCGATTGGAAAGAAGCGGTTTATCAGCACATTCCTCATGCCTAAATCATAGAAATAGACCATAGGCATTTTGGTCAGTTCCTTTCTTAAATTTCTCGAAAACGGCTTGAGCAGCTCAATGTGAAAACATTTTTGTAATATGAATAAATATTTTTCGATGGTTTTATTATCAATTCCAATGGTATTGGACAATTCATTTCTGTTGACAAGATTGCATGTTTGTCCCGATAAAAGAGTAGCAAGTTTATAAAACGCATCGGGGTTATTTACGCTGGATTCATCGATATCTCTTTTTAAGAATGAATTTTTAAGTTCTTTTAAGTACTCCATTTTTTCATTCATATCAGGTTCCAGGACTACTGCAGGATAACCTCCATAAATTAGGTATTGATTAAACAATTCGAGCATTTCATTTTGTTGGGTAGAAATATATTCTGGTTGTTTTCTTAAATTGTCCAGAATTTGAAGTAGATCCTGGCGGTTTAAAAAAAGTAAGAATTCCTCAAAGCTTAAGGTTTGCAAAACAAAAATACGTTTTCGCCCGGCTAAAGAATCCTTAAAAGCAGCATCCAGATAAAAGGCACTACTTCCGGTCGCTATTATCTTAAGATTATCAAGGTATTTGTCGAAAAGGTATTTTAAGAAATGCGAAGGGTTGGCAGCATATTGAATTTCATCGATAAATATCACCACGCGCTCATTAGCCTCGTTTTTTGCTAATGGATTTTCTGGTCTAAGTGCGTATTTAAAAATATTTTCAGGACTTTTATTAATATCCCTAACTTGGACAAGCCAAAACCAAACAAGGTGATCATGTAAAACTTATGGTGTATTCCTGTTTTGGTTTGTCCAAGTTAGTCGGCAAAATTTATAAATGCATATTTTGCAATTTAGAGCTTTATTATTCACCTACCTTTCATATTATCGACAATGCATTTTAAATTTTGCTTGAGTACCTTTTCTCTAATATTCTGCCAAAAAATGGCAGAATATTAGAGAAAAGGTACTACGTTTTTCCCTGAGAGAAAAAAGCCTTTCAGGGAAAAAACAGCAGCATAAATATCGTTAACATGTTAGCATTAGTGGTTTTTAAAGAGCCTAAGGATATCACTATTTTCAAAGGATAAAAAAAACACACGTTCAGATTTTGCTTTTAACGTTAAGTATATGTACCGGGGCTTTGGCTGTGGGACGGGTTTGTGTGGCACTGGTATATATATACTGTTATACAATGTAAATATTTTTGTCATAAAATTCATTAACGAAACTGATGCTGATATTTTATCGAAGCAAATATATAGATTTGTTAGCACTCTTTTTTAAGTACTATTGCATATTCCATTTCATCAACTCCTTTTTCAACCGGATAAATCTCTTTATCTGCTACAGGTATAAGACCTGCATTCTTAGAGTAAGTTTTTATTTCTCC
>Ga0307990_1000573_pt1 | contig 32594 bp, 30 predicted proteins | sample EllFjometagen129_FD_203168 | JGI IMG/M metagenome (GOLD analysis project Ga0307990, IMG submission 203168) | Marine microbial communities from Ellis Fjord, Antarctic Ocean - #129 | ecosystem: Environmental > Aquatic > Marine > Unclassified | place: Southern Ocean | collected 2014-10-08
GAATCGGGGGTGATGGTTGCCCTGACCGGCCAGGAGATAACGACCGTGGAGCTTTCACAGATTGCACGCCCGACCAAGAACTTCAACCCGGAGATCTACGACCTCGCTTACGAGATTGCGAACTAGCTTCTGGCGCGTTTCGCAAGGACGATGGCACTGTGTTTGCCTGCCAATTGACGAGATACCTGCTTAGATTTCTCAGCTACTTATGCAAGAAGTTTCAAGAAACTTCTTGCACTGTAACTGGAAATGCTCCGGTCTTTTCTCATTGGAAGATGAGTATGAGTACGTGGGTAACTAGATCAATATACTCGGTTTGGAGGAGGAACGAAAGAGCGAGAGTTGTCTCACGCAAGATGAGCACGAAATGGCATTCTTGACACGCCAAATTTCTCTTGCTATACTAAAAAGTAGTTCTAGAGAGTTGGAACGGAGGAACGTAATTCTGGAAAGGCAGAGGAGGTGGCCCGCACAATGCGATTGGCTATCTGGTCGAGATTGCTCCGAAACTTAGGCTGTGCTATGAGGCTCTAAACGTCCCGTCCCGGACTTTGTATCCGGTCGGTAACGATGGGTTTTCTTATGCCTTCGGCAATCGCTCCGCAACTCCTCCTGCGAATAACCCAATCTATGAACGGTGCCTGCTTATGAAATACGTTGGAGCTTCACAACGTTACACTGTATGGGAGTCAGGTAAGTTCATCCCCTGTTCAATAGACCTCTGTCTGGATTGAGCAAAGACACATTGCAGAGATGATCTAATGTAGTTGCGGTAAACCAGTGGCAAGAGGGGGGGGTGCTGGACATGAACTAAATCTAAAAATGATTATATGTAGTGGAAGAATAGGAAAGCCATCAGCGGTCTTGTGCTAATGCCGTCTGTTAGGTTAGTTGATGTATTGTTGTTGTTTAGGCGTACAAGCAAAGCGAAGTGCTATATGTTGTTGATATTGTGTCATGATCAATAACTACTTGGAATCCTTTTCACCTGGGAAACTTTGTGAACACATCAGGAACGCTTGGCCTTGTTTACGGAACACTGTTCAACTACGACACGTTGACCAATACGATGATCTCGTGGTTAGTGGAAAGCAGAAAATTGATTGCTGATACTTCGTATGAGATTATGCTCAAGAAGAGTCTCAGTAGGACTTTGGTTTTTTTAGGGAAATACAAAGGAGGATAAAATCACTAAACCGATTCGGATTGGGATAATTGGCACGGGCGCGATCGTAAGCTTGATGCATTGGCCGGCGCTGGCACTGCTTCCGGAGGATTTTCGGGTCGTTTCTTTGTGTAACCGAACGCGAGCCAAGGCTGAAAGGCTAGCGGATGTGATTCAAAAAGACACCGGGGTTCGTTCAAGCATCTATGAAGACTACCATCGGATGCTGGCTTGCGGAGAGATCGATGCGGTGCTCCTCGCCTTGCCCACTTCTTTGAATCCGGAAGTAGCGGAAGCGGCGCTGTCCTGCGGCTGTCACGTGATCGCTGAGAAGCCGATCGCGGCCAATCTCACCGCTGCGAAGAGGATGGTGCCCTGGCCGGAGCGCTACGGTTGCGTCTTGATGATCGCCGAGAACTACCGGTACATCCCTGCTTACCGTAGGGCCGCTGGGCTGATCAACGAGGGCGTCATCGGCGAGCCCAAGATCGCCCGCTGGTCCCTGCACGCGTACCTCGGGCCGGACTCCCCTTTCTATACCCCTTGGCGCCTGCGGCCGGAGCACATCGGTGGCTATCTGAGCGACGGCGGAGTGCATGAAGCCGCAGTCTTCCGGATATTGCTTGGTGAAGTTGAGTCCGTGAGCGGGGTGGTTTGCTCAATCCGGCCAGACCTTCCTCCAGCTGACACGGTAAGTGCAATCCTTCGCTTTGCAAACGGCACGTTGGGCACATACGCCAAGACCTATGCCTTGCCCGGGCCGAACAGCCCGCTCGAGGTGGCTGGGAAAGACGGCGTACTGCTGGCATGGCAGGACAGAGTAGAGTTGTGGAGGGAAGGGGCCAAGGCACAGGAATGGGAAGAGCCTTTGCAGTACAACGGGGCTGTAGAGATGTACAAAGATTTCGCACAGGCGGTGCGCAGCGGCATGCCTTCCAGATCTACCCCCGCCGAGGCATTGGCCGACCTTCAGTTGATAGCCTCCATCCTCCGATCGAGCGAAACCGGGAAAGAGGTACGCGTCTCTGAAGTCTACTGAAGACCAGAATAGTCATGCCGTCGGGCTAGGCTTGCTGCTTGGCTACAGATCATCCCATTGGCGCGTGTAGCGCGGTCTCCCAGCAACAATCCAAGCTTTGAAAGGCATGCTCACCGCCATTGATGTACCTGCGGTTTGACGTGGCGCTTGTAGGCCTCTCGCACATTCCCCATTACTTTAATGAAAAGGGGTGGGAAAGCCACGGCGGTCACGTTGTTCTCCATTTGGGGTACTTGTGAGGTCTACCAATCAAGAACCCTTTGCAAGACTCCAGGGTATGAAAAGCGTAAAAGCCTTGCTTGCGCGTCTAACGCGCACGTTTTCGCGTTGCTTTTCCAGGCGTTCAAAATTCTCCTTTTCTTGCTTCATCCTGTTCCTACGGGACAGGATGCCACTATCGTGGCCCTGTAGCAAGACTCCAGGGAATCATCAAGTTGAATCTTACAGGCGACGGGTGGACCTTTGTCAAGTGAAGCTCTCCGCCTACAAGGCAGGGCACTCTTCTTGGGTTTCGTAGATCCCGAAATCTCTTCTAACTTCCCTTCTGCATAACGCTTCCTCCATTGGAGGATCAAGTGATCTGAGAGACCATACCGACGGGCCAACTGGGCCTGGGTAGCTTCCCCTGCCAGGTATTCTTCAACAACCCGACTCTTAAATGCCTTGCTGAATTTCCTCTCGCCTGCCATGAAACTTCCTCCTCTCGACCCTCTAGACAATTTAGTGATTCCCCCACTCATCTGTCCAGTCGCAGGGGTTCACTCCAGAGTCAAGAAACTTCTTCCACTGTAACTGGAAATGCTCCAGTCTTTTCTCATTGAAAGATGAGCATGAGCTGTTAGGTCAATATACCCGGTTTGGAGAAGGAACGAAAGAGCACGATCTTCTTCTCCTGCATCAGCTTGGCACTTTCCGTGTCACTGCGCTGTTGCTCCACCTCCTTTAAGGACTCCATCGTTACCCCTTCCTTGAGGAATTGCTCGGGCTTTGTGAGCGTTTGGAGCTTCTCAAATGGGGTAAGGTAATCGTTGTACTGCTTCTTGATCTTCCCCTTCTCATCTACCGCCTTTGTAGCGAATCCGCACGGACGGTGAAAGTTCAGGTATTCGTTGAACCGCTGGTACTCACTCCTACCAAACAGGTTGTACTCTCGTTTGAAGATGGCTACGGTTGCCTTACCTGACAAGCGCTCATTGTTGTTGTCCAGCTCAGCCAACAGGAGCTGATCCTCGCGTGTGTACTTAGTTGGGAAAGAATGGCGTTGGTAGGGCCACACCCGTACATGACCGCTACGGCGAAACTGGGTAATCAGTCGCGTTAGTTGTGAGTTTAGAGATTCCTGTCATCTTCCGCATGTAACGTCGGAGCACCCCTTTATCGGAGCGAGGACGAGAGCGGTAGCTGTAGCCACGTAAGGTACGCTCAATCCAAGCGTAGATCTCTTCCCGTGAACTTCCCTTGAACGTCAACACATCGCTCGAAGCGAGAAGTGCCTTCAGTTAACCAATATTCATTACGCGTCTGTCTACCATCATCAGAATCATGCCTCCTATCTGCCTGTGCGTTGCACGCAGACAGGTGATGTGACCCACGCGTTTGCGTTAACCAGTTCCACTTCATGCTCTCCTCGGATGAGATTCACTGCCTTGCTTCATGCTCATCTTGTATGAGACAACTCTGTGGCTTGACATCAGGGGTATCGATGGCTAGAATAAGAACGTTTGCGCAAACGTTTTGGGAAGGGGTGATTTTGATAGTCACAGTGAAGGACGTTGCAAAAAGGGCTGGAGTTTCCATAACGACTGTGTCTCACGTTATCAACAAAACGCGCTTTGTCAGTACGGAATTAAGCAAGCGCGTGGAAGACGCAGTAAAGGCACTTGGCTATCAACCAAACCTTATCGCGCGTGGATTGCGGAAGGGCAAGAGTTACACCATCGCTATACTCCTGCCAGACCCCGGGAACCCCTTCTTTCAAATGGTGCTTAGAGGCATAGAAGAGCACGCTTACAGACACACTTACAGTTTAATGTGTTGCAACACCGATGAAGACCCTGCAACAGAAAGGTTCCTTATTTCACTGATGCAGCAAAGAGCAATAGACGGCTTTATCATAGCACCAACCGTACAGGGAAAGGGGAATCTTTCTTCTCTGATCAAGGAAAGAATTCCTTTAACTGTCATCGATAGGCAAATGGAGAGTTCTCCGGTTGATCAGGTGTTTTCTGACAATGAGGGGGGGGGCTATCAAGCGACAGATCATTTATTGAAACTTGGTCATAAGAGAATAGGTCTACTAGCTGGGATACGAGGACTTACTACTATTGAGCACCGCTTGAATGGATATCGAAAGGCCCTTCAAGACCACGACATTGAAGTTGACGAGAAGTTGATAATAGAGGGACGCTCAAAAATCGAAGACGGCTATACAGCTACAAAACAACTGATCGGAAACGAGAGTATCACAGCTATTTTCAGCACCAACAACTTGATGACCCTCGGTGCATTACGGTGTTTCAAGGAAGGAGACATTAGTTACCCGAAAGATATCTCGCTGGTCGGGTTTGATGACTCAGAGTGGGTTGCTGCGTTCACCCCCAGTCTGACAGTCGTTGCTCAACAACCTTACGAAATGGGTTACCACGCAGGCGAACTGCTCTTTGAAAAGATTAATGGCAAGAGAGAGGAAACTGATACTCGCAGCATCGAGTTGGAAACGACCCTTATCATTAGGGAGTCTACCGCTTCTCCAAGAAAGGTGTAAGGAGGTGGGAGCACAAGTACAGCCAGGTAAGTGTGCAGTGCGCAAGAATAGTTACGCAAAGAGATTGCAAGGCGTTCTTAATAACTAAAGGAGGAAGAATGCTTAAGAAACTTGGGTTGGTTATGTTGGTGGCGGTATTGGCCATCTCCGTGATGGCCGTGGTTGGTTTTGGGACTGATGAACTAATCAATTACCATTGGTGGACGGCTGGAGGGGAAAAAGAAGCAATCGATGCCGTCTTTAATTTGTTTAGGATTGTATATCCGGACATTAATCTGGTCGAAAACCCAACCTCTGGAGGTGGCGGAGGAATCATGAGGGCTCAGATCAAAACCATGATCCTTGCTGGTAACGCCCCTGATACCTTTCAACTGACCTACGGAAGCGGGATGCTGGCGTCATTTGTCGACGTGCTCGAACCAATTGATGATATCTGGGGCGATTTGCCGGTTCCAGCGAAGATCAAAGAGATGGGGACGATCGACGGACACCAGTATGGTATTCCTCTTAATATCATGCGAAATAACTGCTTATGGTACAATGTTGAGCTCGTTGAGGATCTTGGCATTGAGATGCCGCTAGCTACACTAGATGACTTCTTTGCAGCTTGCGAGAAAGCCAAAGCGGCTGGCTATGCTCCATACGCTATTGGTGCGGGCGCAGGTCAAGAGTTCTGGTTTGCCCATATCTTTGAGCAGTTCCTATTAGCAGTACCACACGGCGGCCCTGCGTACCTCGAGAAACTCTATGTCGGTGCCGCAGACCCTGCTAATGATCCTGCTATCCGTGAGGTTCTCGAAGCCTGGAAACGGTTGAAGGATAACGGTTACATCAATGGAGATTACGGTGCCCTAACCTGGGATCAAGCTGGCGACCTGCTTGTATCGAAGAAAGCGGTGTTCTGCCAGATGGGCGACTGGATGAAGGGGCACTTGACCTCTTTGGGATGGGAATCTGGTGTTGACTTCAATTACCAACCTAGCCCGGGAACGGAAGGCATGTTTACCTTGCACTTGGATTGCTTTGTGCTTCCAAAAGGAGCTCCACACGCGACGGCTGCCCGTAAATGGTTGAGTCTACTCGCAACAGCAGAAGCAGAGACCGCGTTCTGTCCGATCAAGGGAGCGACACCTCCTCGATTGGATGCATTCACGGATATGTACGACGTGATCTCCCAAGATATTCTGGCAGCCTTCCGCGATGCGGATACCGTTATCGTTGAGTCGGCTTGGGCTGCTCCACCAGAAGCATGGCTGGGCGCATACGGAAGTATGCTATCTGGATTCCTTGAGAGCCCAGATGTGGATCAAGGAGTTAGAGACTTTGTCGAGACTTATGAGATCGTATTTGAGTAGTTTGACCTAGCGAAGTTGGCTCTTGTTGTGGGGGCGGCTCCATATTGACTGAGTTGCCCCCACTTAAAAGCGGTTGTTGCATTGGCATGTTGGTAGGTGTGAATAGAGCCTAAGGGGGTAATGTTCTTTGAGAAGTTGGAAAAGATCAGCACAGCTTGTTATGTTCTTGCTTCCAGCGATTATTCTCGTTGCAGTTTTCGTTTATGTCTTTCTGGGGTGGAATTTGTGGTTATCGCTCACTGATTGGAAAGGGTTAGGCGGCACTGGCGAGTTTGTCGGACTGAAGAACTACATTAAGATGTTGACACACGATCGCATCTTTATGATAAGTTTGAAGAACACGCTTGTCCTTTCTGGTATTTTCATTGGCGTTACGATTCCACTCGGATTGTTTAATGCCATTTTGTTGGACATGGGATTGAGAGGACGCCGCTTATTTCGTCTTATATACCTACTGCCGCTTTCGTTCTCGTTTGTTGTCTCGGCCACCATGTGGTTATGGATGTACGCCCCTGAGAGCGGGGCGATCAATACACTATTGCGGATGATCGGTCTAGGAAGCCTTGCGCAGCCTTGGATCACGGCGAGCAGTCAATCCATACTGAGTCTAGCCATTGTCTACATCTGGCAGTTTTCCGGTTTCGCTACACTGGTATATTATGCGGGCATCGCTGCAGTTCCACAGCAGTTGATTGAGGCGGCTCTAGTAGATGGTGCGTCAACGTTTCGTAAGTACATGTCGATTATTATACCACTACAGAGACAGGCAACGGTTACCACTGTTGTACTTCTTCTCATGTATTCCCTGCGCGTGTTTGACTTGGTTTGGTTGACCACCGGTGGTGGCCCTGGATACTCTTCGCAGATCCTGTCTACCTACATGTGGCGTGTTACGTTTAACAGGAATCAATTTGCCTACGGGGCGGCAATAGGTATTTTCATGTTCTTACTTTCTATGGTAATTCTCATTCCCTTTCTCGTGGCTGTACGGCGCGGGGAGGAGGCATAAATGCGTGCGTTGAAGAGGAGAAAGATGACATCCTTCATAAAACGTCTTGTAAGGCGCAAGTATTACATTTATATTATTTTGCTGGGTCTTTCTGTCTTTTATTTATTGCCCATTTATGCAATGATTAATACATCTTTCAAGACTGCTCCAGAACTAGCCTATGGGCCGATTCAACTGGCAAAGGGATTCAACCTAAGTGCCTACGGTGAAGCATTCCAGCGGATCAAGCAACCCTATGTGAACAGCGCCATCATGGCAGTTTCTGCAACGCTTCTGTCGTCGTTTATTGGAGCAATGGCTGGTTACGTCCTTTCTCGTTACCGATTTAGAGGATCCAGCATCGTGTTTTTCCTAATCATAATAGGGTTCTATGTTGCGCCACAGTCCATTTTGATTCCCCTTGTGCGCTTCATGGGCATGTTAGGAATTTATAACACATACTTTGCATTAATCCTAACACATACTGCCTACGGTGTTCCGATTACAACCCTTCTATTTAAACATTACTTTGATGCAATACCGACGGCGCTGGTAGAGAGCGCACAAATAGATGGTTGTTCCGTGATCGGTGTTTTTACAAAGATTATGTTACCACTTGCTTTACCCGGTTTTGCGGTGGTGGGGATCTTTCAGTTCACAAACATCTGGAATGACTATTTGTATGGCCTAACCCTCACCCAGGGCGTGGCATCGCAGCCGGTCACAGTTGCAGTTGCTAATTTGAAGGGAACGACGGTCGCTGCCTGGAATGTTCATATGGCCGGGGCGTTCATGTCTAGTATTCCTGTATTGGTGATCTACCTTTTCTTCTTGCGGTTGATCGTCAAAGGCTTGCTGATGGGATCGGTCAAAGAATGAGGGCTTTGCGGTAGCTTAGCAAAGCCCTATCGATGCCTGTAATATGAGGTGGTTGGCATGGGTCTGTCTTCTTGAGACGAAGGAAAAGCAAATAGGAGGTAGTAGAAATGGCTAACGCAAAGACCAAGGTTCTATTCATTGGTGAAACTTGGGCGGTAACAAAGATCCACACCAAGGGATTTGATGTGGTTGAACTGGGGGGGTTCGACGATTATTCAGTGTTTCTTAAGGATGCTCTCAAGCAGTATTCTGACATTGAAATCACCCACATACCGAACCACCTTGTACTGAGCCAATTCCCTGAGTCGTTGGAGAAGCTGAAGGAATTTGATGCGGTCGTTGTCAGCGACACGGGTCGTAATACCCTCACGATGTACGCAAACATGTTCACAGTACCTATGGGACCGGACCGACTGAAGATGATCGAAGAATATGTAAAGGGCGGTGGTGGTTTTATTATGGCTGGCGGTTACGTTTGTTTCCAGGGATTCCAAGGAAAAGGCAACTACCACGGATCGGAAATAGAGGATCTGCTTCCGGTTCATATCAGCGACCGAGACGATCGGGTTGAGACTACTGCAGGAATTGCACCGCGGATTGTAGGCCGAGATCACCCGATCATGAAGGGGATACCAGCGGATGAATGGCCTCTGTTTCTAGGGTATAACCGGATTAAGGCTAAGAAGGACGCAACTGTGCTGGCCCTATGCGGTGACGATGATACTTTTGTATCAGTCTGGGATTATGGCAAAGGTCGCGCAATGGCTTTTGCTTCTGATCTTGCCCCACATTGGGGGACTGACTTTGTAAAATGGGAGTTCTACCCTGCTTTCTGGCATCAAGCGATAGAGTGGGTTGCCAAACGTAGGTAGCAAAAGACTGTATAGGTGATGCCTTTACAGACGATAGAAAAAGGAGGATCAAGACATGAAAATTGGATTCTTTACGACATGTTTCCCTAATCTGTCAATAAAGGAGATCGCAAAATTTGCATCTGAGAACGGATTTGAAGCATTGGAGATCGCCGCTTGGCCTAACGATGCGGATCGGAACGAATATGCTCCGGCCCATTTGGATATCGATGCCCTTTCTCAAGGGCATGGTGTCTCCGAACTGAAAGGAATGATGGAGGGCTTGAATCTGGAGATCTCCTCCTTGGGGTACTATCCGAACAATTTGGACCCGGATGATGCCAAGCGTGAGAAGTATCATGGGCATCTGAAGAAAGTAATTGATGCCGCTGAGAAGCTTGGTGTTGAGTTGGTGGGGACATTTGTCGGGCGCGACACGTATTCCCCGTTGGAAAAGGAAATTGAGCGAGCGAAGAGGATCTTCCCACCATTGATCAAGTATGCAGAGGATCATGGTGTGAAGATTATGATCGAGAACTGCGCAGCAACACATCTTGTCATCCCTCAAGGCTTTCCCCTTGGGATGAACGTTGCCTATGCACCAGCGATATGGCGCGCGCTCTTTGAAGCAATTCCAAGCCCCAATTTCGGTCTGAATTTTGACCCTTCTCATCTATATTGGTTGGGAGTTGACTACCTGCGCGCAATTAGGGAGTTTGGTGATCGTATCTTTCACTTCCACGCAAAGGACACGGAGCTTCTTCCAGAGAAACTCTACGAAAATGGCTTCCTTGGGACAGGATGGTTTCGGTATCGTGCGCCGGGTTATGGATCCATCGATTGGCGGGAAGTGATTAAGGCACTCTACGATATTGACTACGACTACGTAATCAGCATTGAACACGAGGATCCAGTTTGGGAAGGAACAGTTGATAAAGTCAAGCAGGGTCTCTGGCTTGGTAAGCGCGAACTTGAGCGCCATATCCCCCTAAAGAGGTGATGAGTACATGCCACTCATTAAACAGTTTGACAAAGGATCTGTTCTGGCAAAAGAATGGCTTAGCCAGTTTGGAGATGAACACCGGATTAAGATGATCCTCGATGACACGATGATATCCAACAAGACGGAAGGAATAGAAGGAGAAGAAAGGCCCATCAATATAGGTATCATCGGGGCTGGGGCCATCGCACAACGGGGGCATATTCCTGAGTTCCTGAGTATCAATGGAGTTCATATTGAAGCAATTGCTGATTGTGATAGGAACAAAGCCAAGATGGTTGCTGAAAAAGCTGGTATTACGAGAGTTTTCGGGGATTATCAAGAGATGCTATCTTCGGAGGATTTGGACGCAGTGAGCGTTTGCGTACCGAACTATCTCCATGCACCGATCACTATTGCTGCTTGTGATGCTGGAAAACACGTTTTATGCGAAAAACCGATAGCGACTACCCTTAGCGACGCTCAAAGGATGATCGATGCTGCCGCGAAGAATCGTGTGATCTTGATGATCGAGCAAGCCAAACGGTTTACTCCTCCTGTTGAAGTTGCCAAGTCCCTCCTCCAGCTGGGTATTGTCGGTGATATCCTTGCCGTTAGAAGCAAGTTTGGGCACTGGGGAGCCCACACATGGAGCCCTATGGGGCACTGGTTCTTCGAAAAGGCAAAGAGCGGTGGTGGGGCGCTAATCGACTTGGGGATACACCATGCAGACCTGATAAACTGGTACACTGAAGGGATGCAAGCTGAAACCGTTGTGGGAATGACGAGTTCAGCTGTAAACAAGCAGTGGGAAGTGGAGGATTACGCAGTGGGAACACTGCGGTATTCCTCAGGAGCGATGGCCAATTTAGAAGTGAGCTGGTGCACCACTCCCCCATTTGACGGTACAGAGATAGTTGGAACAAAAGGGACTCTATTCGTGAACTATCCTGAGATGCCTCCTGTAGTCTTTTATGCGTTTGGTGATGTAAATGAACGTGTAGTACCGCAGATTCCAAGAGAGAGTAAGTACGGGAGCCCCTTCAAGCACTTTATAAGCTGCATTCGAGAAGGAAAAACTCCCCTGACTCCGGGTGAGGTTGGAAGGGATGCCCTAAGGATCGTTACAGCTATCCGCGAGAGCGCTGATCAAGGCAGTGCGATTAGACTGATTGAATAGGCTCTACTGGGAGGCAACGCTATGGAGCTTTGCGTTTCGAGCTGGAGTTTAAGGGATCATGTAGGGCGGGAGTTTCCGTTGGCCGATTTCGGTCGAGTTGCCAAGGATCGTTTCGGTATCTCAGCTGTGGAATTGTGCCAGATGCACTTCGTAACCTACGATTTCGGTTTCGCTTTTCCGGCACAAGAAACGGCTTTTTTGGATGAGATAAAGACCACTACAGAACGCGATGCAGTCACAATCGTCAACATTCCTGTTGATGTGGGTAATCTCTCTCAATTGGACGAACAGGGAAGGGCATTCGATTTGCAGGTAGTCAAGACGTGGATGGCTGCGGCGAAACATGTCGGGAGTCAAGCAGTGCGAGTCAATACGGAGAGCGTAATCGCCAGGGAACGTTCAATCAAGGTCCCTGTCAGCCTATCCGTGGCAAAAGAATCATTTGAGCAGTTAGCACAATTTGCGGAAGAGGTCGATATCCAGCTTCTCTTGGAAAACCACGGAGGTCTGTCTTCGGATCCCGATAATATCATTGAGGTTGTGGAGGCAGTTGCAAGTGAGCATTTCGGCCTCTGTGCAGACCTGGGCAACTTTGCCGATGATATACGCATCGAGGGGCTTAAGAAGCTAGTACCCTACACAAAGTTGGTTCATGCAAAGACGTATGACTTCGATGAAAACGGGGAAATCGGTGAGTTCGACTTCGGTAAATGCTTGCGGATCTTCAAGAATCGTGGTTACGATGGGCCCATCTCGGTCGAATTCGAAGGGGCAGGGGATCAATGGAACGGCGTAAAACAGACAATCGAACTGATCAAGAAACACTGGCGGTGATGCATTTTGTTCCTATGCACCAGCTGAAAAATGGACTCAGCGTATTCAAAGAGTCGTTGAGATCCCGTAAAGGACGGAGTTCCGTTAAGTGGGGTGTGTGGTTCCCTTGCCGTCTCTACAGCACGCCGTTTAATATTTGATTATGAAAAGTTATCTTGCGGGTTTTGACATCGGGGCAACGAAACTGGCGCTTGTTATAGCAAACTATCAAGGTGCAATCGTCTACAGATACCAGGAGGACACCGAGGTTGCCTCCGATCGTTTTGTCGAGTACAAGGATGGGCTAGCCTACCTCGGCATCGCCGATCAGATGATTCGATTACTGCATCAGGGAATAGCAACAACGGGGGGGGCTGAAATTTCTGGCATTGGGATTGATTCTGCCGGACCTCTACGAGACGGTGACATAAGAAACTCGACAAATATCAGCCCGACCTACTTCCCCGGAGGTGGAAAGGATAAGCCACTCTATATGCCTCTTGTTAAACCGTTGCAGAGGGAGTTTCGTGTTCCGGTTAGATTGGAAAACGATTGTAACACGACTGTGCTTGGAGAGGTTTACTATGGGATCGGTAGAGATGTACCCGACAAAACGAGTCTCTTCTTGGTTTATGTAACTCTTAGCACCGGTGTGGGGGGTGGCGTATGGGACGGGGGGCACCTCGTTGCTGGCAAGCATGGTAATGCAGCAGAAGTGGGCCACTTTCTCGTCAAACGGAACGGCTTGAGATGTGGGTGCGGAAATCTAGGGTGCTTCGAAGCCTACTGTTCAGGAAGTGGGATTGCCAACAATGCGAGAGTACAACTGCAGAAGCAGGGAGAGAAATCTGGAGCCATTCTCAGAAGTTTAGTGCGGAAGCAAGTTAAAGAAGAGGGTTGCCCCAAAGACCGGGAACCATCGAATTCGGAGTTGTTCGTTCTCATCTCGCCAGCGCTTGTGTTTGAGGCAGCCGCAGCCGGAGATGGGCTTGCCCAGCACGTCATCGATGAGGCGTGCACATACGGAGGGATCGGACTGGCGGATATTGCCAACGCCTATGATCCTCAGATCATCACGGTTGGAGGAACGCTGGCCCTTGAGCATCCAGAGATTCTGAAGTCTATGCGAGAAGAAATGCTGAGGCACCTCAACGTCGAGCCCCCTGAAGTTCTACTGACGCCGTTGGGATACCAGGTTGTCGAGTACGGGACCATTGTGCTAGCTCGCCAAGCCGTGGATCTACGTTGCGAGTGACGTAAATCAGGCGTGTAGAAGTTGAAATAGGAAGGAAACAGAGAACGAATATGGTTCCCTACAACCGGAACGACACAACTTGAGAAATCCAAACATATACGACCGTGTTGGGCGCATTCCGAATACCGTAGCCTATTATATAGCGTTCGTAGCCCTGGGGCTAGTGATGTCCTCCTTGGGCCCCACCCTCCCGGAACTAGCTCGGCAGACGCAAACGCAACTTAGCCAGATTAGCTTTCTCTTTGTGGCACGTTCTTTGGGGTATCTAGCTGGGTCGTTTGCGGGTGGGCGTTTATATGATAGGGTATGCGGACACCCGGTGATGGCGGTGGCTCTTGTGATGATGGCAATTGCCATGGCAGTGATCCCATTAACGCCGGCGTTATGGCTCTTGGGGATTATGTTTGTGTGTTTGGGAGTAGCGGCAGGGGCACTGGATGTAGGTGGCAACACGCTTCTTATATGGGCATACCGAGGCCGGGTTGGACCGTTCATGAATGGGCTGCACTTTTTCTTTGGTTTGGGCTCTCTCTTGTCCCCCATAGTAATTGCCTGGATTGTGTTGATTAGTGGAGAAATCAGCTGGGCGTATTGGATCCTAGCTTTGTTGGCATTTCCAATAGCTCTATGGATGATTCGTTTGCCTAGTCCAGCAAGGCAAGTTGATCCAGGAGAGCCCTCTGCTCTAACCGATAATCGGGTAATGGTGGCCTTAATCGTATTATTGCTGTTCTTCTACGCTGGAGCCGAGATCAGTTTTGGGGGATGGATATTCACGTATTCAGTCACACTAGGGCTGACGAGCAAGACGGTTGCTGCCTATCTTACATCTGCGTTTTGGGGATCATTTACATTGGGACGGTTACTAGCCATCCCGATCGGTACTCGCGTGAAACCCACAACTATGTTGCTCGGCGCGCTAGTAGGGGGCCTAGGCAGTATCAGTATACTCCTGATGTGGTCTAGCTCATCTACTGTGCTTTGGCTAGGCACAGTTGGTGTTGGTCTGTCGATGGCAACGATCTTTCCAACTACCCTTTCTCTTGCGCAACGGCAGATCCCAATCACTGGCCGAGTCACAGGTTGGTTCTTCATTGGCGCCAGCGCTGGTGGTATGTTCCTTCCTTGGTTGATTGGCCAATTATTCGAGTTTATTGGATCCCAAGTCATGATGTCTGCCATTCTGCTTGACTTGAGCATAGCTATGGTCGTTCTTGTTCTAATCCTTCGTTGTTCGGGGAGCCTTGACAGGAAGCGGCACGAAGAACAATGTGAGTAATCACGATTCCGATGATACCGAAAGAGTGTCTTGTAGCCTTTGTACGTAGCCTCCGATCTGTGTCGACAGCGCTGGATCACTGATGACACGGATGAAGTGCGGCCTGCTTCTTAGTGGTCCCGCTGACCCGATGCCGATCCCCGCGAGCTTGTTGATTCCGGCATCCTTCATCATACCGCGTAGCATCTCTTCGATCTGCGCGGATGGCCCATACCAGGAGACACCGTCACGAGCGCCACCGTCGTGAACGACACTGTCGTGAACACCGTTTCCAATCTCTTCGCTCCTGAGAACGAAATCTCCGCCTGTGGTGGATAGTGGCTTCTCCTGGCGGGCGATGATCTTCCCGACACCACTTACGATCAGCGTTGTCACCTTTGTCCCGCCGAGGTCAACCGCGGCAAGGTACTTCTCATTTGTCGTCAAGTATCCTCCTGGTCCGATCTTGGCTTTGCCGGCCAAGTCCGACTTTCGACCCCATTTCTAATTTTCACTACTGCATAATCGTAAGGGTGCGACGATCCGAGTGCAACAGAACGCTTATCGTGACTCTTGCCTTTGTGTGTGTTCGCGGTAACACTTAGTCTTTAGAAGACGGACGGAAGCAATCTGAAAAGGGGAAGAAGATGAACGAGTTTAGGAGCATGATCAACAGGGAGTCACCTTCTCCTATCTATCAGCAGCTTAAGGAAATTATCAAGCGCAAGGTTGAGGACGGTGAGTTTATGCCGGGGGAACGCATCCCCACGGAGTACGAGCTGTGCGACATGTTCGCCGTCAGCCGCGCTCCTGTGCGGCAGGCATTGCGGGATCTCGTCAATGAGGGGCTCCTAAATCGTCAGCAGGGGAGCGGAACGTTTGTCAACCAGAAGCTTGGTGAAACAGCAACGCCGTTACGGGTTATTGTCCCTGAAGATCTATGGATTGCCCCACTGCGCCAGGCTGTCAAGCTATGCAACGACGAACAGGAAGGGAGGAAGATCTCTCTGAATGTGCAAGCGGTTGGGCGGCCCCAGCTGCACACAGAGATACTCTCGGCCGTGGGTAGAGGAGAAGCTCCTGATCTTGCCTTGATCGACTGGGCGTGGGTGAGAGAATTCGCCGATCTTCATTTCCTAAAACGCCTCGACGTCATCGATTCGGAGTGGGCTTGCTCATTCAAGAAGGATCTATTCCCAGCATTTGCTGACCAAGAAAGGCCAGATCTATATGGTGCACAGCCAGAGGCGAATGTTTCGGTGATTTGGTATCGAAGAGACTGGTTCGAGAACGAGGGGTTGGAGCCGCCACGCACGTGGGCTGATCTCATACGAGTCGCGCAGCATTTTCAGCCGGGTATCAGGTTTCCATTGGTCTTTGCTGCTGGCCGCAAGGCGAGGGAAACGACAACTTATCAGATGCTCCCATTTCTTTGGTCTGCTGGGGGCAGGTTGTTCGATAGGGAGGTAGAGCTTGACGGGGGAGTGGTTACAGCGCTCCAATTCATCGTCGATCTCGTTAACAAGTACCATGTCGCCTCTCCTGATGTTGCATCATTTGCGTGGGATCAGCCGGTGCGACTCTTTGCCAGTGGCAAGGCTGCTTTGGCGGTAGGGGGAAGCTACGAGAAGCCGCTCATTCAGGAGGAATCAGGGTGGGACGAAGAAACCTTCCGCAACAGAGTAGGTTGCATCCCCATTCCCGCCGCTGCCAATGGCGTACCAGCAGCGGTTGCTGGTGGAATGGTGTATGTTATCTTCCGCCAGACGCGAGTGGCGCCACTGGCGCTTGCGGTATTGAAACGGATTGTCGGCTCAGAGTCTATGCGGAGATTCTGTGTGGAGACCGGGCGCAGCCCGACACGCGTTTCCGTGGCGAGGACACTCGACTTAGAGGAGGGCTGGTTCTCGCGTCGAGTTTCGGAACTAATGCACGAGGCACGCCCACGTTGGGACATACCCGAGTACGCGCGCGTCTCTGGCCAGATCCAACTGATGATTGAAAACGCAGTTACCCAACGGGCCACACCGCAGGAAGCAGTAGAAAAGACACGCGATGTCTTGCGGGCAATATTCTCATAGAAGCAGCCAACCTAGCTCTGTCAGATTCTCGTCGCTCTCCATGATACTGCACCTCTTGACATTGCAGGTCTCAAGTGCTATATTTGTTATAACAAATTTACTGCTTGTGTTGGAGGTGACCGACCTATCGTACGCCAGTCGCTTTGTTGTTGTTGCACGCGGAACACGTAAAACAAGGAGGGAGAAAAATGAAGAAGGGATTGCTTTATGGGATCTTGATTGGCCTGCTCCTAATTGTAGCAGTTGGTGTTTATGCAGCTGACAAGACAGTGGTGGAGTTCTGGACAACTGACAACGAGCCCGATCGTGTCGCCGTCTACGAAGCAGTGGCGGCACGCTTCATGGCCGAGAACCCAGGGATCGAACTGCAGATCATACCTATCCAAGAGGCTGATGTTAGCCAACGGATCGCCACTGCGATGGCCGCTAATGATCTGCCAGACATCGTCCGCATGGGGATAGAGCGCGTGGCGGTCTTTGCTGCTGATGGGATAATGGATGAAGACGCCGCTGAAGCTACAATCGCCAGCATCGGGAAGAGTGACTTCCGCGCTGGCCCGTTGGCAATGGTGCTCGATCCTGCGACCGGTAAGTATGCAGCGATTCCTTACGACGGCTGGATTCAGGCCATCTGGTATCGTGCTGATCTGTTCAAGGAAGCAGGCCTTACTCCGCCGGTCTCCTGGGCCGACATCAATGCGGCGGCTGACGTGCTCCCTGGAACAGGGAACCTACTCTACGCTCTGGGCCTCGGAACAGATCCGGGTCAGAACTACCCACATCAGGTCTTCGAGCAGGTCGCGATATCCAACGATGCCTGGCCGTTTGATGCGGATGGAAAAGTTACAATGAATACGCCGGAGATGATCGCTGCACTGAGGTTCTACACCGACCTGCAGCGTGCCGCGATCCCTGGGCCACAGTACTGGCGCGGGGCACGTGAGGCCTACGAACTCGATCAGTCCGGGATGCTTTTCTACAGCACCTACATCATGGACGACCTGGTGGACGGTTCCGGCATGGAGAGCGGCGGCAAGATCCAGATCGCCGTAAAGGACCTGCCGCTCAAGACCGGCTTTGCGCCGAAGATGGTCGGACCCAACGGCTCTGCTACGTACGGGCAGCTGGTTACCCTTGGGATCATGAAGGGTGCGGACCCCGCTGCACAGAAGGTCGTCGAGTACTTCCTGACCGAGGGCTACATCGATGTTCTTTCCCTTTCCCCCTTCGGGAAGATTCCCGTGTTGGCGAGTGCGGTGGATGGCTGGAAGGATCTTAGCCCGTTCTTCGCTTACTACTCGAGTGATACGCTCGATCAGATCGCCAATGGCTTCGAAACGATGCAGCGGTGGCTCTTCCGACCGGACTACGACCCGGTGGAGCGAGCCGTGATCGGCGATATCGAAGGGCGCCTGCTAATCTCACAAGCCATCAGCAACATCGCTCTGGAAGGGATCATGACACCAGAGACCGCTGCCGCGTGGCTGCAGGGACAAGTTGAAGCAATGTTGGCCGAACGCCGGTAGGAGCAAATACTAACGAATCTCTGGGGACGCGGCGTACCGTCGCGTCCCCATTTAGCTCCACCTTTGAGATGCACTTCTCAGCGTAAAAGGCTCGTTTGCTTGTGGATCGGGAGGTCGAATTTCATGGTATGGCGAGAGCTGTGAAGGGATTATTGTCTACGGCAGGTCAGTGGAACTCACTTCAGGCCCGGGAATCACGCCTCGCCTGGATGCTAATCTCCCCCACGGCTCTGATCGTCTTTGGATTGGTCCTCTTCCCCGCTATTTTTAGTGTGTGGATAAGCTTCCACGACGTTACCCTGCGAAACCTGAACGATGTCTTCCATGCGCCATTCGTGGGTTGGGACAACTATCGCCATGTAGTCAACGATTTCGCGTTCAAGTATCAAAACTTACGTGTATGGGGAGCGGCGGTCACTAGTATTGTATATTCATTCGTCTCTACGTTTGTCACCGTGCTTCTTGGTCTGATAGCGGCGTTGTTACTCAACCGACCTTTCCGTGGTCGGGGAACGCTACGCGCCATCTTCCTATTCCCCTATATCGCGCCGATCGTCAGCGTGGCGTTCGTCTGGCGCTGGATCCTCGATCCGCGCCCGTCTGGGGTGCTGAACGATCTATTGATGCGGCTGGGTATGATTGATGCTCCAAGAGCGTATCTTGCTACGCGCGGTCTCGCTCTGGTATTGGTGATCATCTTTACTGCGTGGCGCTATTTTCCGTTTGCCATGTTGATGATATTGGCTCGACTTCAGGCGATCGATAGGACCATGTACGAGGCGGCCAGCGTGGATGGTGCCAATGGCTGGGCTAAGTTCCGAAATATCACCATCCCTGAATTGAGGTATGTTCTGGGCGCTGTCTTTCTCCTTCGGTTGATTTGGACCTTTAACAAGTTCGATGACATCTTCCTGCTGACCGGGGGAGGCTTTGGAACCAACGTCTTACCTGTACTTACTTATCAGTTTAGCTTTAGGGCATTCAACTTTGGCAAAGGCGCTGCCAACGCCATGATCCTGCTGGTCATCCTGGGGGCCTTCATGCTGGTGTATGCGCGTACCATAATGCGAGAAAAAGGGTAAAGGAGTCATTCATGACGAACGATCGCTCCCCAAGATCTTCGAAGAACGAACGCTTGAATCTGATCGATCGCCTGGCACGCTCGATTACTTGGCCCCGTTTCATCTTTGCGTTGATCTTGACTTTCTTTCTCACCAGCATCCTGTTCCCTTTCTATTGGATGGTCAGCTCGTCGTTCAAGACTTATGCGGAGATTGGCAGCCGCGAAGCCGTCTATGCGCCCAGTGCTCTGCGCTTGGATGCATACAAAGAGCTGTTCGATTCAAGCACTCCTCATTTCTGGAACTTCGGTGCCAATATTGTCAACAGCATCAAGGTTGCGATCCCGACGGCAATCGTCGCAGTTATTCTGTCTACACTGGGAGCGTACGCTATCGCTCGACTGCGCTTTCGGGGGAAGAACCTGCTGCTTAACGGTATTCTCCTCGTCTACCTCTTCCCTGGTGTCTTACTGATCATCCCGCTCTTCGCTATGATTGCCCGGATTGGTGCGAGGCTTGGATTCGGTGTTCAGGATAATTTACCCGTACTGATCGTTACGTACTTGGCACAGACCTTGCCCGTGGCACTGTACATGCTGGCCAACTACTTCCGTACGATCCCCGCCGAGATTGAGCAGGCCGGCCTGATCGACGGATGCAGCAGGTCGGGCGTCATCTGGCGGATCACATTGCCCCTATCGATTCCCGCGTTGGTCTCCGTTTCCATCTATACGTTCATGATCGCCTGGAATGAGTTCCTGTACGCTCTCGTGTTCCTGAATAGTAGTGAGATGTTTACGATGCCGATCAAGATTAGCATGATCTTTAACAATCCCACCCCCCGTCCACAAGTTGTCATGGCCGCTTCAACCGTGATGACGATACCGGTGGTGATCCTCTTTCTCGCTCTGGAACGATTTCTGACGGAAGGGCTCACCGCGGGCGGCGTGAAGGGCTGAGGAATTACATCAGGCGGAAACAGCACACGGTAAGTAAGTACAAGGAATGATTATGGCCACTATTGGGCTTTGCCATTACAAGGTTGGTGGAACGGACGGCGTCTCTCTGGAGATAGACAAGTGGAGGCTAGCCCTGGAGAGGATGGGACACAGCGTCTACCTGTGCGGGGGTGATCTGGGGACGAGCGACGGCTACCTGATCGAGGAGCTGTACCATCACCGCGAAGATGTACAGCGAATGGCCAAGAACACGTTCTATGAGCTGAGTGATTACCCGGATGGAGCGGCACTGGAGCGCGACATCCTCTCTTTTGCCGACCGGATTGAAGCGCAGTTGCGGGAATTCATAGCCGATGAGTCGATCGATCTCCTCATTCCAAACAATATCTGGTCAATCGGGGCGAACCCGGCGGCGTCGGTGGCGTTCACGCGCGTCGTGCGCGATCTGCGCATCCCGGCGATTGGCCACAACCACGACTTCCACTGGGAAAAGTTCCGCGGGATGCGCGCTACATGTTCAGAGGCACAGCGGATCATCGATCAATACCTGCCCCCAGTGGATCCACTGATCAGCCATGTGGTGATCAACAGCTTCGCGAGGGATGAACTGTTGAAACGGCGTGGTATCTCCTCAACGGTCGTCCCCAATGTGTTTGATTTCTCGGGCCCTGATTGGCAAGTCGACGACTACAATCGAGATTTCCGATCGGAGATCGGAGTGGGAGAGAATGACCTTCTTGTCCTGCAGGGGACTAGGATTGTGAGTCGCAAGGGTATCGAACTGGCGATCGACCTGGTGGAGAAGCTCGGTCAGCCCATGTACCGTGATCAGATTGCGCAGAGGGGGTTGTACGACGGGCGGAGATTTGGAAAAGAGGATCGGATCGTTCTTGTCCTTGCGGGGTACTCCGAGGACCCCAAGAAGGACTATCTGAACCGCCTTCAGGAGAAAGCAACGCGGGCGGGAGTGAAGCTTCTGGTCATCTCTGACCTGGTCAGATCCGAGCGAGCGCTTGAAGACGCGAGGAAGATTTACTCCCTGTGGGACTGTTATGTCTTCGCCGATCTCGCCACCTATCCCTCCCTCTACGAGGGGTGGGGTAATCAATTCCTGGAAGCGATTCGTGCGAGACTTCCCGTTGTTCTTTTTGAATACCCGGTATTCCGGTCCGATATTAAGGAGAGGGGTTTCAACATTATTTCCTTGGGTAATGAGGTGAGGGCAAGGGATAACTTGGGCTTGGTCACTGTCGATGAAGAGAGAATATGTAGTGCAGCAGAACAGGCAATCATTGCCCTTGCGGATTGTCCTGCACGAGAGGAGATGGCAGAACACAACCTCAGGTTGGGTGAGAAGTTCTACAGTATGGAGAGCTTAGAGAAGAGTCTACAGGGCATTCTTTTGGGTCTTTCTACAAGCGAGACACGACGACAGAGTGGAGGAATTAATGACAACAAATGAAACGGATATTGTAGTTGGAGTTTCAACCAGGAACTGCGCCGACACGATTGGCGGTGTACTCGAGGAAGTTGACAAGGGTCTGGCACAGTTCTTTCCCGATCGGCATGCGCTGATCGTCGTCTCGGATGGATTCTCCACCGATGGGACGCGGGATGTCGCTTCGGGAACAGAGACGCGGTGTGAGAAAACGGTGGTAACCGAGGAGGGAAAGCTCGGCAAGGGAAGCGCGGTTAGAACGATCTTCAAAGTCGCACAGGAACGCGACGCGAAGGCGGTCGCGTTGGTGGATGGGGATCTGACGAGCATCAGGCCCGATTGGATAAAGCGTCTTGTCTCTCCGATCATCGGGGGGAAAGACCTAGTTGTCCCTTATTACTTGCGCTATCGCTACGATGGTGTCATCACCAACCAGATCGCCTACCCATTGACGGATGTCCTATTCGGATTGGGAGTGCGCCAGCCAATTGGTGGCGAGTATGGCCTCTCGTCACTGCTTGTCGAGCACCTTCTTGAGCATGACCTCTTTCCCTCCGACTTTGGGATCGATATCTTCATCACTCTTGCCTCCTGCGTAGAAGGAATGAAGATTGTGGAGGCAGCCCTCGGAGTGAAGGAGCACGAATCCACTAAGCAGTACGCCGATCCGGATGCGCTCCTCGTACCGATGTTCTATCAGGTTGTGGCAACGCTGTTCCGCTTGATAAATCGCTACCAGGATTACATCGCAACGGTGCACGAAATCAGGCCTGTAGAACGGCTAGGAAGCATTCCCACTGCACGCCCCGTGGCGATCGCAGTCGATCAGAACGACCTCCTGCAGCGGTTCAGAGCGAAGTATGACGACGTGGTAGACTCAGCATTTCTCAGCGAACTGCGGGAAGCCCTGGATTGTGTGGCGTTGTGCGAACTGGCGCAGTTTGCCTTTCCCTTATCTCTGTGGGTGAAGGCAGTCTACTTGGCAGTGAACGCCTTTGCCGTTCAAGAAGACCCGCGAGTTCTCGACGCGCTACGCGTCCTGTGGCAGGGGAGGTTCTTGAGTCTGGTCCGGGAGACGGAAATGATGAGTGACGAGCAAGCCGAGGCCTACATTCAAGATCAGCTTTCAACCTTCGAAGAGTATAGATTCCTACTTGACGCGTGAGACAAGAGCTGCATGGTCAGAGGAGGCATTGTGTTCATTGTCCCTTCTCTTTGTGCCTTGTTGCCTTGACAGACCTACGCAGAAGATCATACTACCGCTATCGCAAGCGCGAGTGGCCGCGTTGATAGCTAAATGAAGGAGAACAAGATGACGGAGCTTCTTGTCCGGAGTGAGCACAATCCTCTGATCTGTGCCTCGGATATGCCTTACGCAGTCAATACGGTGTTCAACGCAGGAAGTGTCGATCTGGGAGATCAGGTCCTGCTCCTGTTGCGCGTGGAGAGCCGCTCTGGTCGTTCTCACCTTACAGTGGCGCGCAGCAGTGACGGGGTTACAAACTGGCAGATCGAGAAGGAACCGCTCTCACCCGGTGATCATCGTCCTTATGAGGCTTACGGCGCGGAAGACTGCCGAATTACGCGAGTCGATGAGCTTGATGCGTGGGTGCTTGCCTACACCGCCTACTCGCAGTACGGGCCTGCGGTTGCTGTTGCTACCACGCGCGACTTTGTGGATGTGGAGCCACTTGGTGTTGCATTCCCACCCAGCAATAAGGACGCCGCTGTCTTCCCGCGGAGAATCAATGGGCGCTACGCGATGCTGCACCGTCCGCTTGGGCAGGATGGCAACATCTGGATCGCCTATTCCCCCGACCTTGTCCACTGGGGGGACAACAGCGTGGTTCTCCCACTCCACCACGGTCCGTGGTGGGATGGATTCAGGGTTGGGACGGGTGGGCCTCCCATCGAGACCGAATACGGCTGGCTTATCCTCTACCATGGCATCAAGAACATGTCGAGTGGGCCAATCTACCGCGTTGGCGCGGCGCTACTCGACCTGGACGAGCCAAATCGACTGCTTGCGCGTACACGCCACTGGCTATTCGGCCCTGAGAAGTCCTACGAGAGGATGGGAGATGTCCCGAACGTCGTCTTCCCGTGTGGGGGATTCATGCGTGGCGATGATCTGTGGGTTTATTATGGCGCAGCCGATTCCTCGATCTGCCTGGCGACTGGAAATCTGAGCGGCATCCTGGACGCCGTCCGCGCTGATCCCGTCGATGAACACTAATACAAGAAAATGATGACGGGAACCCGCCTGCGCGGCGACATTGATCGCTGCATCGGTGCTGCTTTGACAGCGGTCGCTCCAGAGACCTGCCTGGAACGGGCAGTGCACCTGGATAATGATCGCTTCTTCGTTAGTGGAGAATCGTTCGATCTCTCAGACGTTTCTCGAATCTTCGTTGTTGGGATGGGGAAGGCTTCATCGAGAATGGCCGCATCGCTTGAGAGGATCCTTGGCGAGCGAATTCATGCTGGGCTCGTCGTCACCGCGGATGGGTACAAGGTCCCAACCAGTAGAGTGAAAGTCGTTGAGGCATTCCACCCTGTCCCAGATCAACGCGGAATCGCTGCAGCGCAACGCATTGCCAAACTTGCCGACGGGGCAAGGGAGGGCGACCTGGTGATCATCCTCATCTCCGGCGGGGGATCGGCCCTCCTTACCCTCCCGTCTTCCGGGCTCGTGCTCGATGATCTCGTTGCCACAAACGAGCTTCTGCTTCGATCCGGAGCGAAGATTCAAGAGATAAACACAGTCCGTAAACACCTCTCGCAGTTGAAGGGGGGACAGCTTGCAGCGCGTGCCTTCCCGGCCAAAGTTGTTTCCCTGATCGTCTCTGACGTAGGGGGTGATTCGCTCGATGTGATCGCCTCCGGGCCAACCGTGGGAGACCCGACGACCTACACCGATGCGGCACGCATCCTTCGTCACTACGGGCTGTGGGACAGGGTGCCTCAGTCGATTCGGGATCATGTCGAGGCGGGAACACGTGGCGAGATCCCGGAGACACCGAAACCGGGAGACGCCCTGTTTGCGAGAGTAACAACCAATATTATCGGATCTGGTTCAATTGCGGCTGCGGCTGCGCTTAACGAGGCAAAGAACCTAGGGTATCACACCCTACTCCTTACGACAACGCTGCAAGGCGAAGCACGAGAAGTTGGAAATGTCTTCGCTGCGATCGCCCGGGAGGAAATGAGAAATTCTCAGCCTTTACCTCTCCCGGCACTGATTGTCGCTGCTGGGGAGACAACTGTTACGGTTTCCGGATTCGGGAAGGGCGGGCGAAATCAGGAGCTTGCCCTCTCCGCGGCACTGGGGATTGAAGGGCTGCCCGGTGCAATGATTGCTTCTGTGGGGACTGATGGGCGTGACGGTCCGACCGACGCCGCAGGCGCGATCATCGATGGTGGGACGATCCCCCGCCTGCGCAAGCTGGGAATCGATCCCGAAGAATTGCTGGCGGCCAATGACTCCAACCATGCCCTTGCTAGTTCTGGGGATCTCATCATCACCGGCCCCACTGGGACGAATGTTGCCGACCTGTGTGTTGTTGCGTGCAGGGGAGGCGGATCGCTCTAGAGCAGATCCGCCGTCTTCTTTGCGAGATCAATCTTGAATTTCTCGATCAACTCGACCGGAGTCGGATCAAGTTTGTTTATCAGAGCAAGGTAGTAGCTCACGTAATCCCCAAAGTAAATCTGGGAGAAAACCTGCCCGAGTTCCGTTTCTCCTTGCGCTTTGACATCGGTGCGGGGAACGTTGTGCTGTTCGAATAGGCCGGCCATGATCTCCATCCGAATTCTGTTCTCCGGGTGATCGTAAGAATTCTGAAGAAGGACGATGTGCTGGCTTGCAAGGAGGTCGCTTCTCACGAGGGCCAGGATCTCGTTGTGATTGAGCTCGGAGAATGCGTTCCAGTAGGCGGGCTGCTTCGCGTTCTCGTTAATCTGCGTCTTGAAGCGCATGGCGACGAGATCGGTGTTACCCGCTGTGCCATAGATGACCGGCACGCAGCCGTGCAAAGCCTGTGCGAGTTCCTTGGCCGGGTTCTCCTTGAGTGCAACGCCCGCCGTGCAGCTTTCCTTAATCCTTGCTAGAGCTGTAAATAGGTCGCCCCACTGATCGCCTGCTTCGACCAGGCCGAGGCGGGAGAGGATGACGAGAAGTGGAAGCGCAAGGTAACCGGTCGCTGCCCGCGGTTGGTAGCCCGCTGGCACCTGCAGAAATGGAATGTCGTTTTCTCGTGCGATGTTCATGATGTTCCCGCCGCTTGCGATGCACAGGACTTGCAGGTTCTTATCAATCCCTTCCTTGAGTGAGGATAGCGTCTCGGCGGTGTTCCCCGAGTAGCTAATGGCGACAAGGAGCGTGCGCCTGTCAGCAAACCCCGGCAGGGTGTAGTTTCGATTGACGATGATGGGGACGTTGGCGAAGCGCCGCGCGATTTCCCCGGCCATTGCTGAGCCACCCATTCCACAGACAATCACCTTGTCGATCTCCTCTTCAGGAGAGAAGGCGAACCCCTCGCCAAGCTTAATCGCTTCGCGACACTGATCATCGAACGAGTCGATAGTGTCGATCATCCGGCTCTTGTCGTAACGTTCGTCAAACCACGTGTTTTCTTTGTCGTCCATAATATCAAGGATGGTACAGCCAAGATGAGTGCCACTGCAACATAGGGAGTTTCCTTGTCGCATTGAGTGGGTAACTGGAGATATGGTGCGCAGCAAAGTGCCTCTCTCAAAGACGCGAAACAGTGATGAGTAATCGGTGACGGATGATGAGAAAGAGCAGAAACACTCTCTCCTGCAACGGCCCGTCTGCCTACGAAGCATAGACATGTGCATAGGGCTGTCTGTTGTCGTGCTCTGACAGACAGGGCGCCAAGAAGAGCACTGCATTAAGAAGAGAACAAGGAGTAAGTGCAGTTCCTGATGTCTCAAGCGCGTGACAACGAGCAAGCGAGAGGACAGTGTTTCATCACTTGTGGTCAAGAGCTCGCTAGCCACTTTAAACAGTGAAGAGCCAAAAGGGATTGTCTCTCGGGCATGGCGATGCTATAATGATTTGCCAACGTACGTCAGAAGGAGAAGGAGAGGAGCGATGCGAGAGGCGGAGATAAAGGCTCTATTAGTTGATCCGTTTAATAATGCCCCGGTAATCTTGCTTAAGGATAGGAATTCGAATCGGGCAATGCCGATCTGGATTGGTGAATCGGAGGCGATGTCGATTGCCTTCACGCTGCAAAGCAATCAGTTTCCTCGGCCGCTGTCGCACGATCTGATGAAGACGATAGTCGAGAACCTGGAGGGCACTGTACAGAGGGTTGTCATCAGCAGGGTCGAGGAAGGGACGTACTACGCGTCCATCTTTCTGGCGAATGCTGAAGGAAAGACGACGGAGATCGATGCCCGCCCCTCCGACTCCCTTGCCCTTGCCCTGCGCACGGGAAGTCCGATATTCATCTCTGATGAGGTATTTGAGGCCTCAGCGATCGAGTCGCCATTTGCAGAAGAGGACGAGTTTCAGGACTTCGTAGAGTCAAAGATGAACCTCGGGCAGTTCAAGCGACTGATCGGATAATCGCTCAGCCGCGAATCACTTCCGTTCCGCGGGGGAGGACGAGGATCTCATCTCGATTCAGGTCTTGATTAAGGATTACCTGTGATGCGGAGATTGTTGTGGTACGTTCCTCGTCTGTGAACAGAACGATCTGCTTGACGAGAAAGGTTTCCCTATCTATCGAAATCATCTTCTTGATCTCACCCGTTCCCTTATCATATACGCGAAGGACAAACCCACCGGGGATGGGTTTCAGCCCAGTATCGCTTGTCACTCCCGATGCACTCGGGACAAGCCTCGGCGTGGGCTTATAACCGGAAGAGATCGAGAAGGGATCCCACTGCGTACATCCAGCCAGTGTCTCAGTGAGGAGAAGATCACAGGGGAACATGTGCATGTCGAACCTGGGGATGTTCTGCGATACCCGTAGGGTGACATTTCCCTGTTTCCACTCCTCCTCGATTCCCCGCAAGTCGAAGCTTGCGAGCCCCAAGTCTGAGAGAGGGAACCCCGCCCAACGCTTGATAACAGTCATGTTTTGCTGTGGAATGTAGTGCGACAGCAAGTCGCGGTCCACCGTGTACACTTGTCCCTTCAGCTCTACTGGGGCGAGGTAAAGGATCCTCGCTGCTGGGTCCGGCCCGTTGATGTACCACACCCGCATGCGCAGAGGGCTCTTCTCCTCCCCAGTAGAGACTACGTCCAGAACGATCTCCAGGTCCTGCACGCGGTCAAACGCAACCGCGGTCCGCGCGATCAAGCCTCCGGGGTCCATTGGGTCATTCTTAGTGAGAAATGCCTGATTGAGAGCGACGGCGGTAATAATTAGGCCGACGAAGAGGCCGATTCCCAAGAGGATCAAGTTTTGACTGTTCATCACAGAAGATTATAATCGGCTTGGTAACGGTGTTCAATTCAGTCACTAACGAGGAACGAGGAAGGAGGAAGCCAATGGCAAGCCTGCTCGACCAGCTGCGATGCGTTCAGGATGTTGCGGTTGAAGGGAAGCGAGTGGTGGTGCGTGTAGACTATAACGTGCCACTGGCGGATGGGAGGGTGGCAGATGATTCGCGAATTCGCGCATCACTCCCCACCCTGAAGAACATCCTCGAACGAGGAGGGAAGCCGATTCTTCTTAGCCACCTTGGTCGCCCAGAAGGGAAAGTGGTCACAGCACTGTGCCTCGATCCAGTTGCAGCTTCTCTGCGTGAGCTGCTGGGAAGTCCTGTGAACAAGCTCGATACCTGCGTCGGCGATGAAGTAGTGCAGGCGATCGAGGAATGGGAGCCGGGTTCGGTCATCCTGCTGGAGAACGTGCGTTTCTATCCAGAAGAGACTGCCAATGAGGCAGAGTTTGCCCGCAAGCTCGCGGGTCTTGGTGATCTCTTTGTGAACGACGCTTTTGCCACCCTGCATCGCGCGCATGCTTCGACGTTGGGGATTGCCGATTACCTCCCATCCTATGCTGGCTTTCTTGTGCAGAAGGAGATAGAGGCCTTGGCGCGACTGACGGACAACCCGGAGCACCCGTATGTGGCTATCATTGGGGGGAAGAAGGCACGCAGTAAACTGGGCACACTGCGTGATCTGGTCGATCGAGTCGATGCAGTCCTCATTGGAGGCGGCGTTGCATTCACTTTCTTGCATGCTCAGGGGCACAACGTTGGCAGATCCATCGTTGATGAATCGCTATTCGATGAGATCGCTCTTATCAGCGAAAAGGCCGAAGAAAAGGGCGTGCCTATCGTTCTACCGTGCGATGCTGTTGTCGCTGCCAAGCTGAGCGATTCGGCGGAGACCGCGGTGGTGCGAATAGACGATATCCCAGTCGACGGGATAGGTCTCGACATTGGGCCAGAGACGATTGCCCTGTTCCGTGAGAAGATAGCTGCTGCAAGGACGATCATGTGGGCGGGGCCGATGGGAGCGTTCGAATTCGATCCATTTGTTGCTGGGACGAGGGAGATCGGACAGGCTCTCGCGGAGAGTGACGCGTTCACGGTTGTCGGAGGCGGCGAGACAGGCGAAGCGGTCAAGAGGCTGGGCGTTGTCGAGGGGATCTCCCGTATCTCGACTGGCGGAGGTGCGTGCCTTGCCCTACTGCGAGGCAAGTCTCTCCCTGCTCTGGAAGCGCTGCGGGACTAGGTTGCCGGCATTGCTTATCCGTGCTACAATGATTTTTTGTCGCGGGCATAGCTCAGTGGTAGAGCATTAGCTTCCCAAGCTGGGGGTCGCGGGTTCGAATCCCGTTGCCCGCTATTGACAAGGAGTTGGCTCCGTCCTTTCCTCCTCGTAAGAAGAGTTCGGCCTAGGAGGACGATGAATCATACCGATGATCCCTATGCCCTGACGCTGGAAGCGTTGGAAGAAAGGGTGAAAAACTGCACAAAGTGTCCGCTTAGTGAGACACGCGCGCATGTTGTGTTTGGTGCGGGAAACGCGCAAGCAGACCTGATGCTCATCGGCGAGGGGCCGGGAGAAGTCGAAGATAACACGGGACATCCGTTTGTCGGCCCGGCCGGGCACAAGCTCGACGATGTCCTCGGCTCTGTTGGTATCTCGCGCGCTGAGATCTACATCACAAATGTCGTCAAGTGCCGACCGCCGGGGAACCGCGTGCCAGCGAAGAAGGAGATGGAAACCTGCGATCCGTATCTGGAGGCACAGATCGCGCTCGTGAACCCAGGACTGATAATCACTTTGGGAAACACGCCTACGCAATGGCTTCTCCCCGGAGCAGGTGGGATTACGCACATTCACGGAACGTTCATACCCTGGCGTGGTGGGATTGAAATTGTCCCTATGTTTCACCCCAGCTACCTCTTGCGTAATCCGTCGAGGAGCGAAGGGAGCCCGAAGTATCTTACATGGATGGATATCAAGAAAGTGAGGAAATGGCTAGATGACCACGGAAGAAAAACAGATTCTGACGGAGCTTGACCAGCAGCGCGAGTTTGTCGTACAAGCGCTTGTCCAGGCGGAGAAGCACCGCAAGAAGAAGGAGTACAAGGAAGGGATCTCCCTGTTAGTGGAAGCGTTGCGCTACGGGATCGACAAGGCACAAATCTACTACCGTCTGGGGAATATCTACATCGATGGGGATGACTTCAATCGTGCCGAGTATGCCTACAAGCGGGCACTTGATGTCGATCCCCATCATGCAAATTCCATGCACAACCTGGCGATCGTCTACAAGCGACAGAAGAAAACCTCCCTCTTCGTGAAGACCTACAAGAAGGCACAGCGCATGGAGATCCGCCATCCGCGCAAGAGTGAGCTCGATCAGACTCAGAAGAAGCATCTACGTCGCCTTAGCATGAAGATTATGCTGTGGATGCTCGCCATAGGAGGAATCGTAGTGATCGTAATGGTTCTCGTTTGGCGGTGAAAGGCTGTTTTGCTAAGCCTCTTCAAACAGTATGTTTGACGCCTTCCACGCAATCGAGTATAGTCTTCGTCGCTATTCGTATCTGCAAAAACCAAGCGAGGGATCAGCGTGACAAGGAAGAGAATATACGAGATTGCAAAAGAATTTGGGGTTACGAGCAAGGAGCTGGTCAGCAAGCTCGCGGAGATGGGAATGCCCGATCTCAAGGCGGCGAACTCAGTCAACGAAGAAGAATACGGCCTGATCGTCAACCTATATCAAGAAGAGACTGTGGCCACATCAGAAGCAGTTGCGGAAGAGATAGATGAGTTAGTCGAGAAGCAACAGGAGAAGAAAGAGAAAGACGAGAGTGGAGTTCCGCGTCCGCCAATCGTCTCTGTTCTTGGGCATATCGACCATGGGAAGACGACGCTCCTCGACGCTATCCGGCATTCACACGTAACCGCAAAGGAAGTTGGAGGAATCACACAGGGGGTTGCCGCTTATCAGGCTGATCTTGGTGGACAGATGATCACGTTCATCGATACACCGGGACACAAAGCGTTCACCGGAATGCGCGCGCGTGGAGCCAAGGCCACCGATATCGCTATCCTGGTTGTCGCCGCTGATGATGGGATCATGGAGCAGACAGTGGAGGCGATTGACCACATCCATGCTGCAGGAATCCCGATGATTGTCGCCATCAACAAGATCGACAAACCCAACGCAGATATCGATAGGGTGATGAACGACCTAACAAAGCACGGTCTCACCCCCGAGGTGTGGGGAGGGGACACGATTACCGTTCCCATCTCTGCATTGAATGCAGAGAACATCGACGACTTGTTAGAGATGATTCTTCTGGTGGCGGAGATGGAGAACCTCCGTGCCGATCCAGCCGGACCGTTGGAGGTAGTAATCATCGAGAGCCACCTCGCCAAGGGGCGAGGTCCGGTGGCCACAGCTATCGTAAGAAATGGAACATTGCACGAAAAGGACATCGTTGTTGCTGGCTCCACCTGGGGACGCGTGCGAGCGATGACCGATGACGCCGGCATCCGAGTTCTAGAAGCCGGCCCCGGGGAGGCGGTGGAGATCCTCGGTCTGCAGGATGTTCCACACGTGGGAACGACAATTGAGGTTAAGAAGTCCCAGAGCGATGCCAAGACAGCAGCTGCCAAGCAGATGGAGCAAGAGGCAGTTCCGCGGCGGTCACGAGCGAAGATGAGCGTTGAGGACCTCTTCCTCGAGGCGGCGGAGGCTGAGAAGCTGCAACTGATCCTCAAGGCCTCTTCCACTGGGGCGTTGGAGGCGGCGAAACGCGAGATAGAGGGAATCGGCGTAGAAGACATTAAGGTGGAGTTTATTCATACCGGGGTTGGTCCGATCTCCGAGGGGGATGTGCTGCTAGCTTCGAGTATCGCTGAGGAGTGCGTGGTTGTTGGTTTCGGTGTGAGGCCCGACGCTAAGACATCTAAGCTTGCCGAGCGAGATGGGGTTGCCATCCTTACCTATGACATCATCTACGATTTGCTAGCTGAGATCGAACACGCGCTGAAGAGCATGCTTCCCACGGAGTACGAGGAAGTGCGCATTGGCGAGGCGGAGATACGCGACGTGTTCAAGATTCCAGACGGGGTCGTCGCCGGCTGTTATGTCACCGATGGTAAGGTTGAGCGCAAGGCTAAGGCACGCGTGCTTCGAGAGGACGAGGAACTGTTTGTGGGAGAGATACTCTCTCTGCAACGTTTCACTGAAAGCGTACGCGAGGTGCAAAACGGTCGCGAGTGCGGTATCCGCATCAAGGACTTCAACGACGTTCAGCCGGGCGATCGTCTGTCGATCTTTACGCTTAAAGAGATCGAAAGATAGGGATCGACTAGCGCGGTCTTATCAGAAGATCTGCTCCGTGCGTAGAGGGGAAAGAGGTAGTGATGGTTGACGTACGTGGCAAAGCTAAGACGCGCGAAGAAATTAAGCGGGAACTGTCGACGATAGTCGAGTTTGAGGCGCGTGACCCGGTGATCAGGAACGCGTTCCCCACAGTGATGGACGTGAAGC
>Ga0307990_1000574_pt1 | contig 32591 bp, 29 predicted proteins | sample EllFjometagen129_FD_203168 | JGI IMG/M metagenome (GOLD analysis project Ga0307990, IMG submission 203168) | Marine microbial communities from Ellis Fjord, Antarctic Ocean - #129 | ecosystem: Environmental > Aquatic > Marine > Unclassified | place: Southern Ocean | collected 2014-10-08
CTTATAGGCTCACTCGCCAGGCCAGCCTTTACTGGATTCAGATGGATATAGAGCGAAGCTGATAGAAGATAACTATCATCAAGGCAAACAGCTTGCCTGTAGGGACCTCCAAATAAATGGCCTTTCCTTTCATATTTTTTATTGAACCTCATGGCATATCTTGAAAATAGATTTCGCATCGTGGTGTACAGGTTATCCTTTGTTGGGCTGAATAATAAATGGATATGGTTTTGCATAAGACAAAAGGCATACATTTTAAGTGAGTAATTTTGGGTAACCTCCTTTAGGAGCCCTAACATAAAAATATAGTCATTGTCTTCTAAGAACAATAAGCCTTTACCTGCTGCCCTCTGGGTGATATGGGAAACGAGGTTAGGGGTATTTAGCTTTTGGGTTGCCCTAAAATAACGTGTAATTTTACCCTGTTGTATGAGGTCAATGGGGTTCATTTCTAATTCAGTTAAAGATCACTATTAATCTCTTAATGAGTTACTGTTAAGAGAACATTAATTATTATCGAAAAGTGTTTACCTCGTTAAATTTTTTGTAGAAAAGGAGCGGAGCGGATTTAACTGGGGCCAGCCAGACTGACGGCGGATAAACTTTGATCTATAATCGGTAAAAGATTACTTTTTAGGAGGTGAGTTTTTTTGTTTGTCCGAGGTCTTATGGCGGGAACTGTCCTTTAATGGGTGCACATATCAGATTTATTAATGACAAAAATAGTTAAATGTTCGACGAATATTGTTATTATTATCAAATATTACCGAAAAGTGCCTTGAGCGGAAATCGGTAAAGGTGAGTTTTAATTGGGCTATCCCTGATAAATATAGAAGACGGGCAGGGGTTAATTGAATAGATATAGAAAATTTCAAAATGATATAAAAGTAGCCCTGTCAAATGACAAATGAAGAAATGACCCTAAGACCCACATTAATTATTACCGAAAAGTGCCTTGAGCAGAAATCGGTAAGACCCACATTAATTATTACCGAAAAGTGTCCGCGAGACTGACGGCGGATAAACCTTGAGGAGTAATCGGTAAAAGATATTTAAAGATTCGATTAATTATCTATTTAACCAATTAATCATTTAACTAATCAACAATCTTCAACCCACTTGGAGGAGAGGGAAGTGCATTGCTTGGTGGAATTCCATCCCAAACTTCAAGATTATCAAAATCAAGATTTCCTCCAACAAGAGTATAAATCCCCGCTGCCTGCACGTGACGAACGAAACCCACGGAGCGTATACCGGCAAAATCAGCGGTTCGCCTAATAGGGACATGATTATCTTCTAATACCAATACCCTATCTATCCATAATTTCACGGTTGTATCATTGCTTACCGAAAAATCATTATCTGCGGTTGAAACATACGACCCGATTTCAATATAAACTTCAAATGTATGCCAGTCAGTACCCCATATTGTGTTAGATATTTTTGTATCTGCATTGGTAAAATAATACTCATTGCCACCCCAACCATACCAGGAGTATTGACTATTAGGCATCAAGTTTAAGGTAGCGCCCCTCACCCCGGTAGCCGCCGTATCAGTTGGACTTATTTTAAATAATTTATATTTGTAAAATTCTCTTTGTTCAATATCACACGTAGGGTTATCGCTACAGAGAGACGCCCCCATTCGCATATCCCATTTAAAATAAACCTCTGTGCCGTTACCTATTGTATCATCCCATCTAAACTTTGGTTCGGAATACGACTGATCACCAGTGTATGGCCCAACTTCTGCTCTTGCTACTTTTCCATGTGTTCCCCCAACATCCACAAATCCCCTTGGATTTGCGTCATCAAAATGTTGCGTCAAATGATAAAAGGCTCTCCCAGCACGTGAAATTTCTCCGCTACCAGTTGGATCATATTCAGGAATATTTCCGAGCGTTACAGCTTCAAAATCTTCATAGCAAATTCTCTCTGCTGACAGTCCAGGGGATACAAAAAAAATAAATACAATTAATATAGATATACTTGAAAGTATATATCTTTTCATTTTGGCTCCTCTAAATTATAATTTTCAAATAAATTGATGCTGGCAATTAAATTATGCAAGATTAATACCACTTTTATTTGAAAAGAGTATTTTTTCATTTATTTTTAGCCAAAATATAATTGCAAAACTTAGTTTATCATTGAATAAAAATATCGTAATTTACCTGATTCATCTCTATCTAATTTTTCTTGATATTCAAAAACTAGATTTATTGTTCTGCTAATCCTCTCTCTGGTATGTTTTTTTATTTCCGCACATACCTTTTCATATTTAGTGTTATCAGAAAGACTTATCAGAACTTTTAGCTCTTTTACTTCAGTTTGAATAAATCTTACTTGGTTAAGCATTTTATGTTTTTTTAATAAATCCTTTATGATATAGGAAAAAATATTACTATGTATCCTTTTGCCTTCTGGAGTGATGATTATATCATTTCTCCTTCCAATAATTGTATCCATAACTGGAAATGGTAGGTCACAGGAGCAAGCAGATAATTTATCAGATTTTACTAAATCCCCTGTGTCATATTTTATGATAGGAAAACCATAAGAATTTAGATTAGTGATAATTATTTTGTAAAAACCGGAATCTTCGTCTTTTTTAAATTCATGGTGCACACAGTCCGTTAATAAATGATTGCTACCTTTAGAACATTCAAAAGCTACTATACCAGTTTCAGCTGAGCCATATTCGCTGATAACAGGACAGGAAAATACACTCTTAATTACTTCCTTTTGAAAATCATGCATCATTTCTGCTGTATATTTGACCATTTTTAGCTTAATAGGTTCCATATTCAAATTTTTGCTTTTAACAAATTGAGCAAATTCATATATTAGCGTTGCATAGCCAGACAATATTTTTGGTTTAGTTTTTATCATTTTATTATAAAAATGATAATTCACATCATCTGTTAAGTTAAACTTTTTTTCCCTGAACCTGTTAAGAATAAAATCTTTTATTTTTGCTGTGTAGAATTCATTTTTATTGAGCGGGATTCCCCATAAATAAGCTTCTTTGTCGCATATATCAACACCATGCCACCGATGACCTCGATACATTGCTGCATATGAGTATGCCGAAGCTATACGATCTTTAAAAAAATTAAGTGGCCGCCCTGTAGAACCTGACGTTTTTACAGGGAAATTTTTAACCCTTTTACAAATAATAGATTCTATATTTTCTTTTATTATATCTTTAGTTAAAACTGGAAAAGCTTCAAAATCTTTTATAGTGTTTATATCATCAGGTGTAAGCCCATACTGTTTAAAAACATTTTTATAAAAAACTGAATTTGAATATGCAAATGATAGTAGATTTTTTATTTTTATCAACTGCTTTCTGTTAATCTCTTCCGGTGAAGAAAATTGATTCTTTTCTAATTCTAATATCTTGCTAAAGACGGGTTCTTTTCTCAATCTTTCAGAATACTTTAGCAATCTCTTCTTTACATAAGCATTGTCAAACATACTTTTACTGTATAATCCTTTGAAAAATATTATCTTCCTATGCAAAATTTCATGAATACCCTTTTATGTCCCTATCGATGAAAATTCGACACCATAATTCCATATTAATAATTGGCCAAAGAATGCATTCATAATCATTGGAATCAAGCGATTTACCATGAAATAGATTAATTATATCATCAAGATATTTTTTATTTAGAATACCTCTGTTCCGAGTTTTTTCATCATTTAGAAGCCCAACAAAACGTCCAAGACCTTTTTTATCGTAAAACCATTTTTGCAGAGGCACACCGAAACCTTCCTTTGGCTTTTTAAAAAATTCCCGAGGAAGATGCTTTTTACCAAGCTCCACAACCTGATGTTTTCTTGTGAAAAAGCGTATCTTGTCTGTCCATGGAAAATTATTGAAAAGATCAGCTAAAACAGTATTAATAAATATATGCCTGTGTTCTATATTGTTAGCATTACCTAATTTTGCTACAGTGTTAAAAGCTTCAATAATATAAAGCGTTTGATAAATATAAAGGATGATATCCAAAATATTTTTTCTAGAATAATTTAGAAAAAGAGAGGAGTAGTTTCTTCCAAAGTTAGGAGGAAATTCACCTTTTAATACTAATTCGATATTCTCTTTTGTGTTAAATGCAAGGAGATCATGAAAAATGGCGTATTTATCTGGCGGCAAAGTAAATACTTTTTTAATCTTCGTTACTTTGTCTTGATAGCATTTGGGGAAACATGAAACTGGTAAGAATTGCATTATAAAAGAAGTTAAGGATCTCATAGAGTTTTTAACATAGAAATAGTTTATCAAGTCAAATATGTAGTATCCACAATAAAAACAATCAGCTCCTTCACCTGATAATAATACGTCCACTTCCCCATTTATTTGTTTTAATAAATAATTTCGAAGAACAGAGCTTGGATGATTTAATGGTTCCTCATTAATTCTGATGGTTTCAGTTAGGTTATCGGCAAACTCTTTACTAGAAATAAAAACGTTCCTATGATTTGTGTTATATATCCTGCCTAGATAGTTAACGTCTTCAGTTCTATTATGTTCATAACCCTCATTAGCGATATAATAAGTATGGAAACCGGGGCTGAGAATTTTGCTTGCACAGCTGACTAATATGCTTGAATCTATTCCGCCGCTCGAAAGAACACCAATCTTCTTTTTATCTTTATCAAAGGTTTGTTTCTTTAAGCTTTTCCAAAATTCATTCTCAAATTTAGAGGAAGCTGAAATTTTACTTTCAGTCGAACTACTTGAATACTTAAATTGATAATAATCTTTTTTGGTTATTTTGCCATTGCTATCGATTTGGACAATTGAACCTGGCTTTACCTCAAGAATATTATTAAAAAATGTGTTTTCTCCGGACACATATCTGAACATAAAATATTCATGGATAACATTTTGGTTTATATTGATATTCTGGTTTGTTTCTTCTAAAATAGGCGTGATTGTCGTGGCAAAGATTATTCTTTCCCCAGCAATTGAATAATACAGGGGCATAACGCCAAATTGGTCTCTGATTAGTGATAGATTTCTTTCTCTCTTGTTAAAAAGAACAATTGCAAAATGCCCTTGCAGATTTTTAAGATTATCTAAATTTGGATAATCTCGGGCAATTTTTGATAATATTCTCTCTAAATCATTCTCCCGTAAAAATAGATTTCCATCTAAATAGATTTCATTTTTATCAAGTTCCTTTGTTATAAGGCTTTGACAATAAAAAGACTTCTTTTTTAAATTTAGCATGCCTTTCATGGTTGTGTTTTTCGCTAATATTTTAACCTAACTTTGATTTCAGGCAATTTAAGGAATTGTTTTACGCTTATATCTAATAGAGAATTATAATCTATATCAAAGTATCTCATAATTTTTAAAATATCTTTAATATCATTTTCATTGAAGAATCCTTGCCAATCATTTAAAAAGTTTTTCTGGTCATTAAAAATTTTTGAATCAACAAAACTACGTTTATTACCACTAAAGGCTGTTGTGCTTTTGTTTTTTCTTTTTTTAACTATTTTTTTATTAAATGGTATATCTAAATAATTAGAAATTTTTCCATACTCTTCATTAAAGTTTAGGAATATATTTTCGTAAACTACCATATGCCATGGTCTTTCCTTGATTGCATCTATTATCCATTTATTTTCGAGGCACCACGTAAATGTTTCTAACATTACTTTGCTATCAATTTTATTATAAATTGCTTTATATTTTTCAAAATATTCACTAAAGAAAGCATCTGATATTTTGAATAACTTTCCCGGGTCATAGCTAAATTTTTTTGATAAATTCCCATCATCTGCTTTTCCTTTAAGGATTTTTGATTTGACAACTGCAAATGGATTTCTAATTAAGTATATTACTTTAATCCTTTTATCGCTAAAATTCTTATATATAAAATCAATACAGAAATTTGCTCTTGTCGATTTCAAAATAAATCCTTTTGTCAAAAAATGAATATTTCTTGAATTAATAGAACTATTCTTCATCTCTTTTTTATTGAGTTTTCCTGGAAATATCAAAGAATTAATAAAGTTTGATAAATTTTTATCTGTGCTGTGCTGTGAAAGAACTACACGTGGAGTATGATAAAATTTTATGCAATCTTCAAGTTTAGGGAGTGGTTCAAACACCGCTCGATATCTTTCACTCATTAATAGCAATTCATAAAGCCAAGTGCTGCCGCTTCTTGTTGAACTAAATAAAAAAATTGGATTCAATAAATTATTTATTTGGATTGGAGGAAATATTGACTTAAAAAATTTGTTTTTCCCTTTTGTTATAAGGAAATTAAATTCACCTTTCAATAACTCATCTTTTAATTTTATAAAGTCCATAATCTAAAACTTGCTTTTTCTATTTAAAATCCTTATTAATTCTAATGCTCATTTGATTGAGCATGGAAAATTATTAATTCATTAAGAGCAACTCATCATAAAATTCTATTAACATCTGGTTAGTTTTTTCTATATCAAAGTTATTGATAATTTTTTGCCAGAATAGAATAACTTCTTGTAATTCCAAATTTTCTTTCTAAACCAGATATTCCCACTAATTGATCATTATCTATTGCACCAATGACCAATTCAGACCTCGTAACCCTTACTGTGGTAAGATCGAAAAACTCTTTTTCAGAATCTAATCGGTTCAAGAAATAATCTATCTGGCCGTTGTATTCATTGAGGTTACCTGTGATATTGAGAAAATTTATCTTTTTCATGAAAGTTTTAAAATTTCTCTCTCAAGATTTCGATAAAGACGATCCCAACGCAGCGTCAGCCTCTTTCTTAAAAATATTATCTTGGATTTGTATTTTTCTAAATTTTTTAATACTGATCTAAACCCATTCTCTATTCCCTGAGAATTGTTGTCTACAAAAACAGCCCCATTAAAATATTCTCTGAGTACGGTTTTGTCAGACGTGATCAGAGGCTTATTTGCTGAGACTGCTTCATAGCAACCGCAAAGCATACAATAATCTGATGTAGTCAAAGCCATAACAGCATCAACTGAAAAAAGCATGTCTATAAATTGCTGTTCAGGAATGAAACCCGTAAATATAATGTTTGTTGGAGTTTTTGTTGGAAGGTTGACATCCAGCTTTTTATAGTTTCCGGTTATATAAAGATATACATCATCACGCCCTAATTTTTTTATGGCATCGATAACTTCATAAACCGGTTCATCCAGGCCGAAGGATGAAATCATCAATATATTTATCCTCCCTTTTAGCTTAATGGACTGTCTTGGCGTTAACTCAGGAAGCTTATCAGGAAGGACAAATGGCCTTCCCTCAGCTTTTCTGACTAATTGTGCCAAAAAATCATTCGTCACAATGGTCAAGTCAGCTCTCTTTAACGTGAAATAATGCAGTTTCATGAACAACCATATCCTGAATGACCCTGAATGCGGTTTATTCAAGCGAAAGGTAGTGTGTCTGTCTACGATAATCACTGTATCACTGATCATGCCATAAACACATGAGAGTGCAGCTAGGATCATGGAAGGATTCTGAACGAAGAGTAGCTTCGGTTTGTTTTTAAAGAATATACAAATAGTCTTAAAAATAGAAATCGGATACCTAAGCCAACCCGACAAATCTATAATGTAAAGAACGCAACCTAATTGTCTTGCCAATTCAAGCGATCGCCTCTGGGTTTCCCAGGCTATCCACACTCGCTTTTTCAAGATATAATTCTCTCAGTTATTCTCTTATTTATTATACTCATTAAAGTGATAAGGTCTCATATAAATCAACAAGACTGGAGGCACAGCGTTCCGAAGTAAATCTGCCACTGATTGTTTTGTATGCTGCTAAAGTTATTCTTTGAATGTGCTGTTTTGGCATGTCAATCAGCATGTTACAAACATCGGCGATAGCATTTGAATCACCGGGCCTTACCAAATAGCCATTTTCCCCACTGACAATGACCTCTCTGTTACCACCAACTTTTGTTGCTATTACTAGTTTTCCATAGCTCATTGCTTCCAACAGAGCCATTGAAAGGCCTTCATGTTTTGAACAAAGTACATAGATATCCATCTGTCGCCAGATTTCTTCCATATCGGATACATGGCCCAAAAATTTTATTTTTTCCTCAAGACCTAAAGAGCAGGACAATTTTTCCAATTTGAGTCGCTGAGGGCCATCACCTGCAATAAAAAACTCAGTATTTGAATGGTTTTTTAGGATCTTTGGCGCAGCACGAATAAATGATTCGAGGTTTTTTACACCGGTTAGCCTGCCCACCGCCCCTATAATTGTTTTCTTCCTGTTAAACGATTTTAGGCTTTTTAAAGGAGGTATCCCTGAAATACCGTTATAAATGAGAATGCTGTTTTTTTTAAATTTTCTTGAATAAATCTGATTAAGTTCTTCTGATACACATACGATTTTCTCATTAACATATTTCTTCACAAGAGAATCCAATGCGTCATAAATCTTTAATTTAATCCCAGCGAAGTTTCTACCCGGATGTATCAAGCCATGCTGAGTGCGAATAATTCTAAGACCGTAAATAAAGGGGCAGACGAGTACAGACGTTATGTTTTCTTTGTATCTGTGTGTATGGATAATTTGGAATCTATTTCTTTTCAAGAATGATATAGTTTTCAGCACTTGTGTTGGGTAGCTATATTTTTTTTCATCAATTAATTTAAAATTTATATTAAGTTTTTGTAAACGGTCAGCGAGTTCTCCTTTGTTAAATATAATGGCACCAACTTTAAGTTGAGTATTCTTAGACAATACACTTATTACAGAATATAGCTGTGCCTCTGCTCCTGCCCAGAGATCTCCGGAGGCCAAATGACATACAGCAAAAGATTGAACATCTTTTATATTCAATGCATATTTCTGATCAAACATATATCCTTTATCTTACTGTATTCATGTAGGGCGCTATTATATAATCTCTGTATTCGTTTGGATTACCAATTTCTCCTGCCTCAGCAGCTTTTACTATATTGTAGGCCTCCCTGGCCGTAACATAATGCAATATGTAATTTTCGCCATCGTTATATTTTTTCTCCAGATAAGAATACATGTCAGACATATGCTTGCTTAATAACATTTCTCTTATGGGTGGGTGGGCACCGTGAGTATGGCACTTTATGAAAATCCAGTCCGGCTTACCCTTGACATGTACCCCGACTCTAACCCATTCATCAATTCGCACCGCCAGAGGGGGATTACTTGCTTGTATATTAGCGGTGTTCAATGCAGGATAAAATATATGTCTCCAGTCCTTGATATTAATTGAAAAGGGGCCCTCAAAAATCATTAAATCACCAACTTCTTTGCCACCTACCGTTACATGCTCACCTGTGTTGTATGATTTAGGCTTCTCCGGATCATCTGTTGCGTAATAAATAGTATTTATCATTTCCGGCATAGCCATATTGAGATTGGGGAACGTAAAATCAGCATAACATCCCTCTTCCTTAAGAATTGTTAATTCACTGTTAACGCCTGATCTATTTCTGCCATCTTTTGTAATTATGGAATTGTCCAGCGCCCAATTGCCTGCAATATAAGCGAACCGCTCTTTTCCTTTAACCGTAACAAGAGCCCCTACCTTTTGATATTCATTTTTTGCTTTCTTCAACTTCTTTCTGAAGGTTTCAGGCGTATCGTTACTATGGTGCAAATGTACTTCAATTTCACCGAGTCCCATCCTTGGCAGTTTTGATAGTTCTTCAAGCACTTCTGGTTTGTAACCATCCAAGAAATAAAACCAGGTATGTTGTGGAACAATGCCGTCAGCGTCTCTATGGCCTTTAAGAATGCCCGGCCATCTATCTGTCCAGTTTTTCATGTTTTTCAGAGTGGTGGGCTCGAAATGGTCACATATTAGAAACATTATGTGTTTTGGCTTTTTATCTGCTTTGACTTTTGCAGCCTCCCATTTTAAATATGGAACCAACCAATATTCCATATTCTTTTGCTTATATATATAAAAAGAAACCCCAAGCAAAACAATAACCAAGCAAATTGACAACCATAGGGTGATATTTTTGTTAATTTTCATCTTTGAAAACCCGACTTCCTTTTCATTAAGTTCATATACAAAGTTTCATATTTTTTAATCATCTTTTCAAACGAGTAACTTAATGCATCCTCTTTTGCATTAATAGCCATTTCCTTTCTTTTTTCAATGCTAAATATAATATCGATAATTGAATTTGCAAGCTTGACGTGGCTCCATGCAGGTACCAGATAACCGTTTCTCCCATTGGTGACAACTTCTGAGTTACCACCACAGGCGGTAGCGACAACCGGAACGCCGCATATCATATATTCCAACAATGCGTTTGAAAAGCCTTCCGAATCAGAACAGTTTACTCCCACATCAAATAATTGTATTACATCCAACACATCTCTGCGTAATCCGGTAAAAATTATATCATCCGAGACATCGAGTTCTTCCGCCAGCTCTTTTAGTTCATTAGCAAGATGACCATCTCCAACAACAACAAATAATGCGTTTTCGCATTGTTTTTTTATGAGGGCTGCAGCTCTTATAAACAGATCAACCCTTTTTACCTTTCTGTTTAGATTTGCTACTGTACCAATTACCACATGATTCTGGGTAATCCCGATTTCCGATCTCAATTTAATAATTGCGTCCCCCTGTATTTTATTGGGAGGATCTATCCCGTTGTAAATGACTAATATTTTTTGGGGAGCAATTTTTTCCACATCAGCGATCAGTTTTTTTATCGCGGACGAATTGACCAAAAAACAGTCCGCTAATAGATTGCTCAGCCTCAAGATGCTGATTAAAATTGGTGTATACCAGAATCCCATATCCCTTCGACAAGATATAACCCTTCTTATGCCGGTCAATCTGGCGGCAATAACGCCCGCAGTGATTGATGTAGGAAAATGGGTTTGGACTATGTCAATTCTGTTTTTCCGAATGTATTTTATTAATCTGATAATGCCAACATAAAACTTATATGATCTAATACTACTTGATCCCAGTATATTCAATGGAATGCCAATATCGTTTTCATGCAACCATTGGGATTTATTAAAACAAGCCAGATAGCATTGATAAATATCTGTCGGTAATGCCTTGATTAGCTTAATCAGTTGGCCCTCCGTTCCAGCCTTATCAGAGGCAATCGTATCAATAATGAAAAGTATTCGAATTTTATTCTTTAACATTCAGATATAGACTCGTAAATTTTTAGGTCTCCTAAACCAAATATTCGAGCAACTGACAATAAGTCCTGCACACAAATACCAGAAGAAAATATGCATGCTGTGTGTGGACATTCCTAAAGCAAGGCGGGTGTATATTCCAACCTCTATTGCCATGCTCAAATAATAAATAAAGGAATATTGCTCGAATAAACCACTGCTTTTAATCTCTGAACGAATTCTCCTTGCACATTTGACTGTATGATAGATTAGTAATGACCAGGAAATAATGCCGAGGATGCCCAATTCTCCCATAAGTTGGCCATAATGGTTATGCGACCAAAGACGCCAGCCATACCACCTCTGACGGGCAATGTCAAAACATCCCAACCCTACACCAAGTATAGGTCTTTTGAGCAGCATGGAAAAGCCATGACGCAAACCCCATATTCTTGCATCACCTGATTTACCCATATTGGTTGGATTTAAAATTGTTTCGTACCGATCGATTAAATTTGATCCGGCAAACGATAATGATACAGCCAATATAAGCACTGCAAATAGAAAAGTCCGTTTTTTTCGTTTCGAAAAAAGTACGATAAAGAGCATGCAGGAAATCAGGCCATAGAACCCTCCACGAGATCCGCTAAGGAACACTCCGATAATACCTACGGTGCCTAATGATAATATTAGAAGTTTGATACTTTTTTTTTGAAAATAGAAATAGGTAAAATAAAAGAATGGAATACTCTGAACAATCGTATTGGCCAAGCCATTGGGATTAGCGAGGATACCCGTAGCACCTTTTACCCTTAAAACTCCGTTTACTTCAATAACGTTATTTCCACTAAAATAGTTAATTAACGAACCTAGGGACAGCCAGAAACTGCCTATCAAAAAAATATAGATAAAATTCTTTAATTTTTTCTCAGTGTCTATCAACACGATACAAATAAAAAATAAAACCCAGCATCGCTTAAAATAATACTCTACCCAAAACCAGCTCACACCAGGATCAACTGAAAAAGGTACAGATAATACTGCTACTGCTACAAAAAAGTAGAAATACTTATTGATGGCATTTTCGGAAGGTGATAGGGCCCCACGTCCTTTTCTTGATATCAAGACAAATAAAATTCCTGCCACACCTGTAATAAGCTCAAAGCGTATCTGTCCTAACTGTGGATAAATAGAGCCTATTTGTGAAAACCCTATCAGAAAAAGTGCGGAAAGAATCCGCTCCGGCCCTGCGAATGACTTTATTAGAGCCCAGATAATCAGGCAGAGCATAGCGATGTTGATATAACCTATCATTACATTAGCGCTGTGAAAATGGAGAAATCATCGAATGGACATACTTAAACTTACCGGAAGGTTCGCGTAATATTTCTTTAACATATTCAATTCTAATTTTCATATTCTCTCCCAAGAGAATTTTAAATTTTTCCAATATTAATCTTTCATGGTCTATCAGATAGCCGTCTTTCTTTACGGCCTTCACAAAAACATTATCCCTATCATGCTGAATCACCTGAAACTGACCTGGAATATGGTTTTTATTGAATACCTCTACAAAAAGATACCCAGGTTTAGGGTTTCCATTCTGAGCAACGAGAATATCTCTATCCCGTCCATAAAGTCTGGACATTAATGGAAGAGGAGAACAATAGTTACATGATTTTTCACTGAATGCCCCAACATCTCCAATCTGATATCTAATTAATGGGAACCCATAGTTGAATAAATCAGTCACGATAAGCTGCGCCATTTCTCCAGGTTTTGCAGAGTTTCCTTCGGAGTTAATAAACTCGAAAAAAACTCCATCCAAAAACATATGCATTCCGTTATGTTCAGAGGATTCGCAAGCAGCTACGCCAACTTCGAATGTCCCATACTTTTCGTAAACAGGGCAATGAAATACTTCCTGAAAAAGCTCTCGTTGATAATCATGTAGGGTTTCGCCAGTACACGATATAGAACGAACTTTAATCTTATTCACGCCCTTTTCTTTTAAAAAATTAGCAAAGATATAAAGTGAATTAGGAAAGCATTTTATCATGTCGGGCTTGAATGCTAATAGTTTCGATAAAAATCCCTCCATATAATTCCTATCGGTCCTGTAAGGATCAAAAGCCAATATACGGTCACAAGTGGCATTACGCAATCTGGATTTAAAGCCTTTTATCCCTCTGGGGTGGTGGCGGGCGGCAACAAAAAGTGCCACCCTATCTCCAAGTTCGTAGCCTATCCATTTGTCAAAGAACAACTCCTGCGCCCTTCTTTTTATTAAACAGTCCCAGTCCCTGTAAAAAACCAACGGAGTACCTGTCGACCCCCCTGTGCTATCCTGAAAAATTAATTTTTTTGAAATGTTATCTGCAATTATTTCATCAATGTTTTTTCCTATGATTTCTTTTGTTAAAATCGGTAATTTTTTAAGAGCATTTTCAGGTTCATTAAGGTCATCTGATGTTATACCGCATTTTTTAAAAAGTAATCCGTAGTATCGTGAATGGGAAGAGGCGTGTCTAAGTAATGTCATTAACTTTTTTTTCTGACTCAGGCGAATTTGTTCAAGGGATAGGGAGTTGTATTTTCTGTATTCCCATAAGTATTTATATAGTTTAACTCTCTTATCCTTTATCATCCATAAAGGATAGCTAATATATTTAACCAGTTTATTTGAAAAACCCATAATTATCCCTTGAATGGTCATATAACACCCTTCAAGCATATTAATTATCTTCAATAATCGGTTCTGATAATACATCCCGTAGATCCCTTACTACTCGAAATAATTTTACCTGGAACCCCAACAACGACGGAATTATCGGGAATGTCCTTATTCACGACGCAGTTTGCACCTATCGCTACATTATCTCCAATAGTTATAGCACCAAAAATTTTCGCACCTGGACCAATGTACACATAATCCCCGATTTTAGGACACCCCTTCCGTTCACCCCTGGCGGACGTCCCTATCGTAACACAATGAGAAATATTGCAGTTTCTCCCAATCACAGTTTTATGGTGAACCACAATTCCGCCAAAATGGCCTATATAAAGGCCTTTGCCAATTGAGCAGGTAAAAGGAATCGAGATTCCATATTTAAATGAATAATGAAGATAAAAAACTTTTGCGAAAGGGTATAGAAGATAGCGCATGCACTTCTTGTCTCTAAGATAAGAACAGCACCTAATAAAAAAACTATACTTAAAACCTGGGACAGTAAAAAAATACCTGAAAAATTTCCCACATGAGATGTGCCCACTGTATCGGAAAAGGTCTGACTTGATAAGTTCCTTGAAGTGTATATATTTCATCTTTCCGAAAAAGGGATTAAGACAAAAAAATTAAACTTGATAGATGCCGTGTATAAAGGCACTTTGACTTTGTCTTACGGCATACAGCCTTCTAAGTCTGACTCGATCTGCTTCCTGAGTGTTAACACCCACGCCGGTTACAGCTCCCTGGTATCCACTCCTGATCACTGTTTCGGCAACCACATCATTAAGTTTCCCATGAGGATAACAAAAAGTATTAACAGGAAGTTTTATTTTTTTTTCAATATAGCTTTTCGAATCTTTAATCTCGTATTCCATTTGTTCAACGCTAACTGTGGTTAGAACCTCATGGGAGAATGTATGGGACCCGAAACTAATTCCATTTTCTGACATTAGCTTTATTTGATCCCAGTTTAGTGGTGCAAATTCAATCGGAGGGACCGCAGGGAGTTCAACCTCAAGTTTTTCAATAAGTTCAGAAAGCATCTGGTGTCTTTCTGATATTGGAGCTGCAACTAAAATATTGTATATTTTAAGTTGTGTTGAAATTAAACGGTCATGGTTACTTGTATTAATTTCACCATATGCATAACCGATATCCTTTTTCCTGAAATGACTTTTGCGCAGGCTATATTTTATTATATCCTGCCATAACCATCGCTGCTTCTCTATGAAATCATATATAAGATATACAGTTGCTGATAGGCCATAGTGTTTTAAAACCGGATAGGCGTATAAGTAAAAGTCTTCGTATCCATCGTCAACAGTGAGAGCCATAGTATTTAGTGGAAATTTTCCGAACTGATCTCTATAAGAAATGCAATATTCAAGGGGCTTGATGCTAAAGTGGGATTTTAGATAATTAATCTGGCGTGCAAATATATCTTGCGTAATATATTTTCGACTAATCGTAGAACTTGAAGTGGAATTAAGGAAACGATGATAACAGAGTATCTTTAACAAATTTTGCTGAAATTTATGCTTTAGGGAATAAACACCGGCAAATTTATACGATAATTTCACTAAATTTTTAATAAAAAATTTCATTAAAATACTTCTGAATCACCACGAGTGACGTACCAGTTGTTAAGATCAAATATGGAGTCAGGGACATCTTTTCCTGGGAATTTTCTAACAAGAAAGTTCTGGCCGATATTTTTATTGGTCGGATTTGTTACAAAGCAATGCAACATCGATTTGGGTATGGCATGCCATAGATAGATGGCTACTTGCTGGAATTCCTTTTTAAATGGAGTTAAGTAATGTGTAAGGATATATTGGGACCCTTCGAATGGTACTAAATCGAGTATTAAGAGATGGCGTTTTTCCGCGATATACCGTGTAAAACAAAGGCTCTTTACAAGACTACCTTCGGAATACTCGAATATCCTATAGTGATGCATTGGGTTTTGTTTATACCTCCATTGTAAATATGGAATAGATCGCTCTACCCAAATTTTCGCCTCCGGCTGCACCGGGATTAAATTTGTATATTTCTCAAGATCGTCAATTGAAATTTCCGATATTTTAGAATTATGTTTTCGTAGACACCGGGCAAATGATCCTGCGTAAACTACAAACTCCCTTGAAAAATAACGATCGAAGCCCGTCTGGCAAATATTATCCCGCAAAGGACCGATCCTTTTCCATCCGCGTTTTATAAATCCGGGAGAAGATGCCTGGTTTGCAAAATTGTAAAAAAAGTCAATATCAGTAAAGTTTTCCAGCGCAAAATCTAGCAATCTAGTAAAAATTCCCTGACCTCGGTGTGACGGATTTACTACGGGGTCAATATCTCTTGCCAAAACATATCGTTTACCGTCGATTATGGCTGTTTTTTTTAAGGCGGCATAAAAGCCAGCAACTTCTTTCCCATCGACTGCAAGAGCAATATCGGAAGGAGCCTGTATATTCTTGTGATGAAGCCAATCAAAGCGAGCTTGGGTGAATTTGGAATCATGCCCTTGCTGTAACAATTCGACGCATCTGGGCTTGTCTTCAACTCTGTACCTTCTAATTTCGAGCATCCTCTTTCTTCCTTAAACAATCGATTCAAAAATTTCTACAAAGCGTCTTGTGCAGTATTTGTTGCCATATTTAAACACCTCATTCCGGTCTTGCACAAACGGGGTCAAATTCTTTTTTGATTTACGTTCAGTCTTTCTTAAATATTCCTGGTCAAGTATCTCCATAATTGCGTCGGAATCGTTCTTATAGACCAAAAAACCGCTTCTGGTCTTTTTTATAATTTCACTTGCTTGGCCTTCCGGGATGTTGGCCAGAATGGGTTTGCCGCAAGCCATGTATTCATAAAGCTTGGATGGTACCCAGCCTTTTGGAGTGTCAAACCCTGTCCCGGTTAAGAGCAGCAAGAGATCTGCGCTTTTTGTCATTGCAATTGCTTCTTCATGTGCAAGACGGCCCGTAACATGCACTACTTTTTCTAAATTATAACGACTAATCATTGCACGTGTCACGGGATCACATTTCCCTATTATCCTGAATTCGACATTATCAACATATTCTGCATGCCTTTGAAGCCAGAGCCCCAATGCCTGGAAGAAACAATATGGATTACGCCTCGGATAAAAAATACCCAGGTATGCCAGAGTAAAGCGTTTGCTCTTCGCTTCTGAAATGGACTCAAATTTTTCTTCCTCGAAGCTATTCGTAACTGTCTGGAATCTCGATTTTGGCAAACCATAAAAACGGGACTGCAATAGCTTTGTGTAAGCTTCTGTGCATGAGATAACACAAGCCGAGTTTTCGATAACCCACTTTTCCAAACGATTTTCCAGATAAGTTCGAAATTTGCTCTTGTAACCTCGATAAACATCGGTCCATGGGTCGCGCAGGTCCACGACATGAGGTTTTTTGATAATTTTAGCAAGCAGGCAACCAAATACCTGGTTGGAATGAGGCGGGGATGTTGTCATTATCAGTCTAAACTTCGAAGGTCTTCGTGACAGCACATATATTCCACAAAGAAGCAATGAAATTCCCCAAAAAATTTGACGATCCGGTGTTGAGATAAGTCCTATCAAACAGCCTTTAAATCTATCCACCAATCGCTCTGGTGCCGCCTTCCGATATGTTAGCTCCTCACTTTGAGACTCATTCATCAAGAAAGCATCTCGGCGTTCAGGCGCCTTTTTTTTTCTTTTTAATCTGTTACTTTTAAAAACTGAAAGCGGATCAAAATCGTGTGTTTTGTGAGTTATTACACTATCCAAAATATTCAGCTTGGAGGCTTTGGAGCTTTTACTTTTTTTGGGTAACTTAGCAGTAATAACCTCCGGTACCCAGCCGAGAGCGGGCAAATATTTGCTTATTCTATAAGGCCTTAAAGCGCCTACTACATCTTTTGGCGGATAGGCGTAAGAAATTAACAAAAACTTATTGTTTTTCAAAACTATATTCCAACAATTCTATTAATTGAGAATCAAAACGCAATATTACAACGCTTCTCTAACAACGGCAACAGCCAGACAATCAATGGTATTGATCAAGGGGACCGCAATATCACTTGGTCTGAGGGAAAGAGGCACCTCAGTGCATCCAGCAACAATGGCCTGGGCTCCCTCTATGATTAGCTTATTTGCCGCTATCTTTAATTGCTTTCTTGGGCGTTTATGTTCTCCCCCTTTAATTTGATAAATTGATTTCATCACAATTTCTTTCTGTTCAATGCTTGAAGGATAAATTGTAATGATCCCGTGTGAAGCAAACAAATTGCCAAAAAGATTTTTGCTCAGGGTCAAGTCAGTTGCAAGAACGGCCACTTTTTTAACCCCTCTCAAATGATTAATCGTATGCTTCACAGTTTCATGCAAGATATTCAGCAAGACAACATTTGAAGGCACTTGAAACTCATCAAAAAAATAGTGACTTGAAACGCAGGGGATGATAATTATTTCAGCGCCCAGATCGCACAATGTATGCAGACCGGATTGGATTGATGCAATAGGACTTTCCTTTCCCTCCATTATCGCAGATGTTCTGTCCGGTATCTTGGGGTCGTTTATGATTATGATTTTAAGATGATCCTGGTCCTTCTTCGCAGGGGTAAGTTTTACAATACGATCAAACAAGTTAACAGTGGCCTCGGGCCCCATCCCTCCGAGGATCCGCACTGTCTTTTCTTTTGAATTCATGGCGGGATCAATTTTTTTTACAAGTGATGAAACTATGTTGAACTTAGTCTAAAACTAAGACTATTCTTTATTTTTTTTGCCTTTTCCTTTAAAAATCCAATTTCGCTTGCCTGGAAAAATCCTGGTAATGAGATTATTGAAAGATAGACTCCCACTGCCACTGCCATGTGATAAATCATAAACCGTAGCCCGAGAATCCTTAGTGCGCCTTTGTATATTTCATAATTGAGAACATAGGTCTTGTATACTTCTGGGTACCGGATTAGATGGCTCAGAAGATATGCTAAGAGACCAGCAAGTATGATACGAACAGCTCTTTTCAATTCCCAGGGAATTGGAAATATTTTTTGAGATATCCACGCCGTGAAAACAAATTTATTTGTCATGCAGGCAAGAGTTGCCAGGGCTGCCCCCCAGATGCCAAAAGGCGGAATCAGAGCAAAATTCAAGGCAAGATTCAGTGCTGCATTTCCCATGTTAATGTATGCGAAATACCCGGTTTTTTTCTTGATCATGATCCCAGTGGTGAAATGATTTTGGATCCCAAAGAGTATGTATGAAAGTGTTATGATGGGTGCGATAGAAGCCGCCTGGTAGTATGCCGGTCTACCTACAATGAAAAGAATATCTTTGGCGCAGCACGAAATGATGAGGCCAAAAATAAACTGAACGAACAAATAGTATGTAAGTACCCGAGCGTAAATTTCTCTTGAATTTTGATCCTTATGAATTGCGAATTTTCTCGGGTTCCATATTTGCTGGAATGGAGATTGCACAAAACTATTAATGCTATTACCCAAGCGATATCCAAGCGTGTAGATACCCGCACTCGCCAAGCCGAAATAGACCTTCAAAAAGTATCTGTCGGATAGATGAACAATACTGGCACCAAGCTGCGAAACGATCATTGGTGAACTGAATTTAAGGATTTCCCTGAATTTTGATATTGAAAATTTAAATCCGATTTTACAAAGCAAAGGTAGAGTGAGAGCCGTTGCGAATACGCTGGAGGAAATCAATGTGCTGGCGAAAATTCCATATATTCCCCAGCCGAGCGAAACAATAAAGAAAATGTTTAAACTAACCTGAACAATCAACCTGGAAAATGAAATACTTACGAATAGTATGGATCGTTCCCGAATCCGGATGTAATTACAGCTCATGTGATAAAGAGTATTGAACCATAATGAGACTAATGCCATAAGAATCAGGGCCTTTTCTGACGGGCTATCTATAATTATCTTAGAGATAGATTCTGCCTGGGTGGTAATAGACCCTATGACAATCCCAGCAATTACTGCGAATGATAGAATGATAGTGCTTACAACTTCGTTCTGATCTACTTCTTTGTCATATTCATAATAGAAACGGGCCATCGCGTTAGCTATGCCCATACTCAGTATGATGCCTAAAAACTCTATGACTAAGGCTACTATTTCTTTTTTACCATAATCGGTAGGAGTTAAATAGTTCAAATATATCGGCATCAATACAAAAGGCGGAATTCTATGGAGGAGATTTCCGATTCCGTAGATTGAGGAATGCCTGAGAATCCTTTTTACTTCTTCTTTTAGAGCCATAAAAAAGGTCGTTTTATTTTAAGTGGGTATGCACTTTACTCAACCGACTACAAAATGTAGATGTCGGGCGTTACGGGTTACAGGGCTACTTCTTTACATTTGATGGAGCAGCCAATCGCCAGGTTCCTCAAAGATTTTTGGATACAGCCATGTTTCTTTGTTATGTCAATGGCTTACAAGAATTGACGATCAACATAAAAAACAGTCCACAAATAGCCAGCGGACGGCATACCAAATGCTTTAAAAAGCAGCATTTGCTTTTTGCACAACATATAGTGCGTGGTTGAGTTAACTGCATACCCACTTTATTTTATTACTCAAGTTTCGCACCGTTAAGACAGTTCGAAACCTGAGTACTTATATTATACTTATTTAATACAGCCTAGTCTTGCGGTAAATCATACCCCTACCTAGTTTAATAGACCTTATCAATTTCTTTATATATGTTTTTTCTGAATCTATTCGCTGTCTCAAGTTGCATCTCACAGAAAGCTTTCCTTCAAGCGAAGAATATCCCAATTTTGTCAGCACTTGCACTGGTGACCTTAGTTTTGTCTCAAGCATTTTTTCTGAATTCTTGGTAAGGGCAGTGTTCCAAAAAATAGCTTTATCAGTCTCAGTCATCTCAGTTTTATACCTACCTATTGAAGATGTGCTGATAGCATCTTTGGGCCGGCTCATCCATGCTCTGTGCCCTTGTCTTGTTTTTTCTTCAATTTCTTCGGCGGTTTGGTCAAGCATCCTTTCAGAGTATTCAATCTCAATATGATCACATATTGCTTTAAGTGTTTCTCGAGTATTGGAAACCAACTGTTCGTAACTCGTCGCCAAATAGTTTGGCAACGTCTCACACGATAACGCAGCGACTGTATTGTATAACCATGCTGAGGATGACATAAAGGGATGATCCGTTTTCTTCTTAAAAGAGCAAAAGGCATCGCGTCCATCTCTATAAAGATGGACTATCTTCGCATCAGGATATAACTTAACAATTTTTTTGAAACAGTAGGCATTTGAAGGCGTTTTTTCGGCGAATATTCTTTTTTTTTCTTTTTGCAAAATAATTTCAATTACGTGGTCTGTAAACTCCTTTAGGGAATTACTATTTCTTAAAAAGTAATTTAAGTTTTCCTGAGTAAGTCCGTAATATTCACGGTTAAGAAGAAATCCCGGGTAAAGCCAATAACCATCTGTATTTAAGCCTTTTTTACTCCAAGAATTAAATTTAGCCCTGAAAACATCGAAACTGACATCATAAATCCTGCTTTTATTGAAAAAGGACATTTCCGGCCCGCACGCTATCTCCGGGTGCCGATTAAGCAACACGCTCAATAGCGTACTGCCACTGCTTCCTGCCCCCCCAATAAAAACGGGTTTTTCCATATTTTAACATCGTCTTTCTAAAGGTTAACTTATAAAAGCAAAGTAAAACCCTAATCGAGTCAAGCCTCGATCAGGAGTTATCCGTTGTCCGTTTTGGGTTGAGCGATGGAGATCTGCCGAATTATGTCTCACTCATGGCGAGGTTATTGACATCGGGTTTTTCGGCCATTCTGTCTTCTGCCTGCCCCGTGGAATATAAAATCTATTCCTCTGGGGTCTACTGAATTCTGTATTCTTCCAATTGAGTTTTTTCGCTCAATTGGGGTAAAACTTTAATCGAAGTATTTGTTGAATATTTTTTCGATACTTATAATTGTATTAATATATTTAAAAAGACTATGGCCTGACAAAATTTGTTTTAACGTATTCTCTATGCCTTTAATTTGGTAAATGCCACGCTCCCTCACATTTTCAGTAAATATTTTTGAGTTAACCCAATTTCTAAAATTCTCATTTTCCCGGTAGAACCTATCATATGATACCCTATGGGAAGATAGATCAATGGAACCCTTAGATAATATACTGACTTTATATTGAAGCTGTTTATATAATTTCTTAAATCTTAATTCGAACTTAGAGCAATCTTCAGAAATTTTTTTCTGGGTTTTTTCCCATTTTACCTCCCTAAGGACAGGCAATAGTCTGTCTATAGCCTGCCGATAGACCACGCCACCTTTAAGCAACCTAGGGGGGATTCTTATAGAATGATCAAAAAGATCGTTATCGACCCCAGGATAAATAAAATCGGTATAGGACTCCCAAAATGCATTACCAGAAGATACCATTCTGCGACTTCTTGCTTTAAAGTAGAACTCTCTTGAAGCTTCAAAACTGTTTTTTGCTTGCGATAATGAAAAAATGTCGTCAATAGAATCATTTACACGTTTTTCAATATTTTCTGCAAATTGAGGCTCATAAACAGTTCGATTTGTCTGGTAGGAAGAGAAAGCAAAGTTGTTACGGATAGCAGTAAAAAAAAGATTTCTGTTTGAAATATCGATATTTTCAATAAGGAAAATAGCCCGCAGGAGAATATCAAAACCAAGGCCATCGACAGAAACCGCAGGTTCGTTTGTTTTTGAAATATATTCAAACAAAGGCATAAAACGAACAAAATTAAACATGAGCGCATTGCCATTGCAATATGAATCCCAGTGGTTTTCAAGTTCGGAAAAATTATATGTTAAAAAATCAAAGAAATGCCATTCAACATCCAGAGCACTTGCAACTTCCTTCGATATTTCAGTCTCAGGGTAGTATCTGGTTCCTGCATTCAGTGCCGTTATATCAAATCCTAAGTTGGATAGCATCCCTGCACATAATCTCGAGTCAAGCCCACCAGATAGCGGTACATATATTTGCAAGTCTTCATTAATAAAATGTTTTAAGCGCCGAAAACATGATTCAATTACGTTACAGGTTTTAGCTACTATTTCCTTTTCTTCCAACTCGTACAAAGGAATATCGGAAGGAAAGTCCCAATACTTTATCATTTGAAAATTTTCTTCAGATAATTTAATATAATGCCCTACAGGTATCAAATTAATTTCTTTGATAACAGTAGAATCGCCAAGTATGCTGTTAAAGTTTATGATATCGTAAATAGCAGAAAAATTTATATTATATGACTTGAGGAAACTTTTTGATAACGGATCAAAATCATTTGAAAATGCAAAATATTCATCCTTTAATGTATAATAAGTTTTTTTGTAGCCTAACCGGTCAGGTACGATGTACAAGCGTCGATTTTCGTGATCATAAATGACCAATAGGAAAACACCATTCAGTAATGGAAACAGGTCAGAACCGTACTTCCTATACAGCTTGGCAAGTAAAACGCTTGCAGGTTCATTTATAGAATTATTGCTGTCAGGAAATGGAGACAATTCTGCCAGATTGCTAATATATCCGCTGGTACCAATTGAATAGCTGTTATAAAATTGTGCTAATGGTTGTTGATCAAAAAGTCCACGAGTTTTTTTTCCAATTGATAAAGTACTGGAAATTTGGCTATCCAAAAAGCAGTCACCATGTATATTAATCTGCTCAAGCATTTCTTTGAGTACTAGCTCATGAAATTTTGCATCACCATTCCTTGTTCTATTATATATACCACATAATCCTGCCATTATATATTCCCATGCTAATAATTATACACACAATCTTAAATAATTGTGCATAAACGCTAAAGTCAACTTTTTATCAAATCGTGGGATCTAATTACTGTTTTATACATTTGTATCGTCTCTGATAATATGATTTCCTTAGAAAACATAGCGATGGCCCTTTTCCTCCCTGCCACACTCTTCTGCAAGATTTGACCGGAGTTTTTGATGTAACGCATTAAGATTTCACATAATGCTCCTCTTTGGCGCAAATCACCACTTTCCCCTCCATCCCCTGTTATCCACTCTGTGACAGGGTAGCAGTGATGGATAACTGGAAGGCCACAAGACATTGCTTCGATATAAACATTTCCGAAAGCTTCTTGCAACGAACAAAGAGTAAATACGTCTGCAGCATTATAGACTGTGGGCATGCTGTCCTTAGGGAGATTAGTAAGTACGGTAAGGTTTTTTCCGAGAAGTTCTTTTCCCCTTTTTATCAAAAATTCGGTGTCACGATCTCTTGAACCAGCAATGATTATGTGTATTGGTAAGGTGACGGCATTTTTTAGACGGCCCATCTCTTCAAGGAAGTAATCCATCCTTTTGTGGTATCTCTTTATCGCTCCGACGGTCAAAATCACGAAGCTGTCGAGTGGTATTTTTAGCTCCCTGCGGGAGTTCTCTTTGGATAGGGGTGAGAATTTATCTGTGTCGACAAAATTAGGAATAACGAACCAATGTTTACATTCGCCAAGGGCTTTTTCCATCTGCTTTTTTTCATAAGGAGACAAAAACTGTACGAATTTGAATTTTGAGATGAAACTTGGCTTCGCGATCTGTCCATTTGAAAGAACAAAAGGGATCCTTAGGATGTTGACGCTTTGTGCTAATTTAAGGAAATTGGCTAAGTTACCCTGCTTGATATGCACTAAATCAAAACCCTTCCTCAATTTCCACAATAATAACAAACCATAACTCCATGCTTCTATTTGTCCTGGTGATCCCAGTCCGACCCTCCATCCTCCGATAGAATTGAATTTAGAAAGTAACTTTGCTAATTTAGAAGTCCTTTTAAGACAAGGGATACAAACATCATATGTGTTTTTCTTTGGGCCTGCCCCTCTAAATAACGTAACATCAACACCCCGCTGTGACAGTGTCTCGGCTATCGATTCGCACCATCCTTCCATGCCTCTGAAAACATGGCCTACTCCCGAAGCCGCAATCGCAATCTTCATCTCTCCTCCGTAAAATGCCAAAAAATATACTTGCTTTACTTCATGCTCAAGACAGTTTTTGGTTCCAAACGGCGCTTAATCCGGGCCGGGTTTCCTCCGAAAATCACGTTTTCCGGCACATCTGTTGTAACCACCGAGTTTGCAGCAATAATTGATCCCGAACCAATGCTCACACCAGCCTGTATAAATACGTTTTCGCCCACCCAGACATTATCACCGATGCTGACTGGCCTTATTTCATCAATAGGTGTCTTTTTTCGCTCCCATCTCAATCCCGGGTCTATTGCGTGCCCATTATGATCGAATATTCTAACCCATCTGGCTATTAGGCATCGTTCTCCGATTTTTATGTGCTTAGCTACTCGTATTGCCGTGTACGGACCAATATGGGTTCCCTTTCCAATTTCCAATTTACTGTATGGACAGAAATATGATGTCAAACTAATATGCAAAGGGCTGTGGATAAGGATATCATCGTCTAAGAGCAGTTCAACATTTCCACTAATTTTTAGAGTCAATTCTTTAGGTCCCACACGTATTCTTGATCCAACTCGAGTACAATAGGAAAATAGTATTTGTTTATTATACCATGATAGCACTTTATTAACAAAAAGGTTCCTTTTTTCTCTTTCAAATTGCATTAGGTATCTTAAGAAGCTAACAAGAGTGTATTTTTTCCATTCTATCATTATCCTTTTGGGACTAAACATAAGCTTCATCTTGAGCAGTAATAATGTGAGATCTCTATCGTACAATCAGTAGAAATAGATCTCTACTCTCTATTAGTTTTTTCTCGGAGCACCAAAAAAATCAAACCATAAATCCATTTTATGTTTAGTTTTATCTCTCAAACTCTCCTCTTGTTTCCTTTATCAATGACTCTATTATGATTCGCTCCAGGTCCAGGGAGACCTGAAGCGGAACATTTATGTTATAATCATCTTTGTACACAAAGCTTGGCTTTTCCTTATATACGTAATGGTGCCAAACTGGAGAGAATTCGCTCACAAGGAATTTGTCATCACTCATGATCAAATCAATGTTAAGCCAGCTTGTGTTCAGGTCCTTTGCAAGCCTGGCGGAAAGATCCAATGCTTTATTAGGGATATAGGACCATACGCCAGTGCCTCCACCATCAATATTCATTTTCCACATGGATTCATCTGCCTGCAAACGCCAGTGACCTTCAACTACTTTATAGTTTCCTGTTACTGTTTTTAAATCACGATCAATTTTGATAAATTTTTGAGCCAGAAGAGGAGGGGATAATAGAAGATAAGGACATCTTTTTTCTTTGATCAGGTGGTAGTAAAAAATCCTTTTACTGAGTATAGTTGCAAAGTATTTGGCGGAATCTATGCTAAACAAATTCAAAGTGGAAAGATTGTAATATTTCTTAAGCTCTTTTCTATTATGGACTCTGAAGACGGAGCCGCCTCCAGCTCCATATCTATTTTTTATGACCATGGGATACCCAAGCTTTGTATCTGCGAGGTCTACTGATTTTGTTGAAAAAAGAGGAATTGTCTCCGGAATTGGGTAGTCGTGCTTTGTTAAGAAAAGATATTGTCTATATTTATCATTGTAATATTTTATGCCATTAGGATCCGGAAACATTTTGATGTTGGGATGTTCTAAATGTATAAAGAGTAAATTATCATAGACCTCCTGAAGTGCCAGGGGGTGATTTGAGGAGTATTTGAATGATGGATAGTAAATGATAAAATCAATATTGCTGTAATCAAAGTCAATCCACTTATGTTCTTCAAAATCAAGTACGGTAGTATCTACACCATATTCAGACAGTTTTTGCTGAAATGCTGAGAATCTTTCTTGTGATTTGAATAGAACAGCTTTAGGATTCATTTGGGACACAGATTTACGCTGATAAACGCAGATAAAAAATTATATTAGTTGTTAAAAAGATCCTGAAAACCTGCGTTCATCTGCGTGCTATATTTGTTTTCGATAATTATCAAAGGCCTTTCGTTTTATTTGCGGTCTTGCACCAAAATTAAGTAGAAGGCCAACTTCAATATCCGTGGCCTTCAGGTAATTCAACAATTGCGCTTCGTGCTCCGAAGCTAAAGTTTTTGCTGCTTTTATTTCAACAATAATCTTGTCATCAATGAGTAAGTCCGCAAAATATTCTCCAATAACCTCATTTTCATAATTCACGCTAATGGGTGATTGAGGAACAACCGGTATTTTGTCTTTTTGCAGCTCAATTACCATAGCTTTTTCATAAACCTTTTCCAGAAAACCATAACCAAGTTTGTTATAGACCCTGTAAAAGATCTCTATTATCTTTTGTGTAAGTTCTTTATGTTTTGAATTCCGGTAGTCAGCGTTCATTGGAGACCTAAAACATTAATGGGACACAGATTTGCACAGATAAACACAGATACTGCTTTTTTTTATTTAAAATCCTGGGAATCTGCGTTCATCTGCGTCCTATATTTATTCACGTACTGGTTTCCAGGTGACAGCCTGTTTCTTCCTGAAGAAATCTATTATTCCCATAGTGGCAGCCATGTTCACCAGGCTAAAATAGTAGGGGATTGTGAGTAATCTTATCTTTAGTTTAAGGCGCTCGGAAACAAAGCCCAAGACCGCAGCTATGCCAAAGATTATGTATAAAACAAAGATTCCGTTAAAAAGCCAATGCCCCAAGAGGGCCATGCATGACAAGAAGTTAATGATTATGAGAGGACCAACAAACCACCGAAGTACTTTGTGAAAAACGATCTGGCAGAACAAAAGCGGATGTGTTACCGGGGTTAGTAATTTACTGCCATAGGCTCTCAGGCCCACGAGTCCACGGAGAGTAATCCTGCGACGTGTAGTAAATTCCTGGCCGGCTTTGCTCGTGGGAGCCTCATCCACCAGGGCATCGGGCTCAAATACTACATTTTTTCCTTGTTCCAAGATTAGTAAAGGCGTGATAAAATCACTAATGATGTTATGTTCCAAGGGGATGTAAGAGTTACGTCTTACTGCGTAAAGAGGCCCATCAACTCCGATGAGCCTACCCAGGCTTGATTCCCAGTGTCGTATTTTAAGTTCATATTTCCAGTAAAGACCCTGGCTTTGAGTGGTTAAATTAGAGTCAATATCTACAAAACGCATTTTTCCCGCGACACAACCTACTCTTTTATCAGCGAAGCCTGGAGTGATTTTAAGAAGTGCATCACTATGAAGAAAAGAAGCTGCATCAGTTAAAATTAAGATTTCTCCGGTTGAGCGTTTCACGAGATCATTTTGTACAGCAGTCTTGCCTCGGTTTGTTTTAAAATCCATGAGCTGGATATCCTGATCAGCATATTTTTTTACTAACGTGGCAGTTTTATCAGTGGAGCCATCTGATCCAACTAATATTTCAAGCTTGCCCTTTGGATATTCTAAAGCCAGGGTATTTTCGATTTTCCGTTTTATATTTTTGGCTTCGTTATGGGCGGCGATGATAATAGATACGGTTGGAGTTATATCTTCTTTTTGAACCTTGAATGGAAAGAGCGTGCCCAAGAGCCAGATTGCAAAAGGGTAAAATACATAGGTAGAAAGGCAGAGGAAGACAGTTATTATAAAAATTGTCAGGAAAGTTGTGAGCATAGAATCAGTCGAGTAAGTCGTCGAATAGTAAAAAGGCCAACCATTTAACCTTGTTTCACATAATTCAAAAAGATGGGATAGAAAGATTTGATAAATTTAAAAATAGTTTCTTTACATTCGCCTAAAGGATTATTACCTACATTGATACTTATTCGCACAAAGGCATTATCTTCCCGGTGGTGGATTATTTTATGATATAAAGAACTTATTTTTTGAGAGAAGGTATCAGGATTTGTACTGTCATAGGACTGAAACCAATAGATGATGAGTTCCTTTTGAAGACCTCTTTCGGCGGTCATTTTGGAGTAGGAAATGGATTCTCCGCTTCCTGGGTTCAGTTTCATTTTACTTTTTTCTATATCTGATAACCCCCATCCTTGCCCAGGAAAGCAGACTAAAGGTGAATGCGCTGCACCCACTTTTTGTGTCGTAAGATAATAGCCGATATAAAGGGATATCGTGTTTTTGCCATCTGAGTAGTTTTGACTAATGTAATCGTCCAGTTCCAGTGCCTTGACAATTTTGGTGTCCATTGGTGAATTACCACTTGTAGTCCAGCCTTCTATATCTTTCAATGCCTGGTGTAAAGGTACCTGTTTTTTAACGGCTATTGATGTGGGTGACCGGTAAATGAAAACGCTGGTCAGGGTTAGACAGATAATAAGTATAATTATCTTACGAAGCTTGATAGAGGATAGTGCTTTATTCATAGGTTATATTAAGTTTACCACAGAGCCACCCCAAGTGAAATAGGTTTTCATAACCTTTGCTATGCAGTTTCACCCCGATGGAATATTAACTGCAACTTCATTCCATAGGGCAGGCGGGGCAGGCAGGATTTGATGAATTTTTGGCTTCTGCTGCGGAAATAGGGGATGAATCCCTAATCCTGACCTTCGCTTTCTATAATTTCAGAAGCTCTTTTTACAAAATCTTCTATCTTTCCACTAAACGAACAAATTCTTCCCTTTTCATCGTGCAGATGGTCTGGAAAATGCGAAAGATTGTGGCCCTTATAATCGAATCGATGGTGGGGAAGCGAATCAGACCGAATGATACTATGCTTGCTTTTATCCAAAAGATTATAGTTATAAACTTTGATTATAAGCATGTGCTCTATAAAATCGTATTCCTCATGAATACGTAAGGAACACCCTTTTCGAGTGATCTCCACAAAAACTTGAAGATAGCCAGAAATTAAAGCAAGTTCTACAAAGGAGGGAAATTCGATATGAAATTCATGTAGAGGGTTGAATTTCTTTGTTATAAGATCATAGATCAGCCAACAACGATTGATAATTAGCCTGCGCTGGTGAGAATCATGCAACACCCGTACTAATCTCCTCAACCGAGAATTTTGACTGAAGTATACGAAAATAGCTTCTGTAACACATGGCCCATGCAATAAAATCTGGAGTGTCCTCTGCGGGGGTTCCAACTATCAATTTATAGAATATCTCTGAGCGCAGGTTATATTTTTCCTCATACTCATGAAGCTGTTTGGACAAGTTAGCGATGGCCGTATCCGTCGACAACTGAAGGTTACTGATCTCCCTGATAAATTTCTCTTTGGACATCTTCATATGCTTTTTACCTCCTCTATTTAAGGCCATTATTTAGCTAATATAATGTAAATAAAAGAAAATCTTTCTGGGTTAAGCCAGACTGTATATATTTTTATATTACAAAAAAACAATTCAAAAAGCACCCTTTTGCTATTCAAACTGTCTAATGGAGAAACCCGAATTTAAGGATTGAGGCGGCAGAATTGTTTAGAGACCTTATCGACGACGATGAGGGTGTCGTATATGATTCAATGCAATGATTAATAATATACAGAAATTTACACCAGTACGATGTTTCATACCTACGAAGCAGGCAGGATTTATTTGATTGTTGGGTTTCTCAGTTTCAGCCCGCCCGCTATCACGAGCGTAGGCCCGCCCTCCAGTCAAGCGGAGTGATGCGGGCTGACAAGGGCTTTATGAACCTCAATTGTTACTCCAATAACAATATCGGTGAGTTGATTTATATCCATGAACTCAATGATCATAAAGATTTCTATCCACTTTTAGTGGACTGATTCTTTTCATTTGCCGCTGTCTCTCGGCAAATGAAAGATACTATATCTCTGTGCCCTCCGTGTCTCTGTGGTGAGAAACATATCCAGCATATCCCTATCTACGAAGCAGGCTTGTCCCACATTGAGAGTATTCCTTTTATAAGTATAATAAATAAGAGTGCAAGAAAAAAAATAATCACACCGAAGATAGTATGGATGCTTCCGGTGGTCAGGTCGTAACTGAAGTAATGAAAGGCAAATACCAACAACAGCACTCTAATAACATTTACAAAAATCGCAGCCGGTATTCCTGAGAGGAAAAGAATTGACCTTAAAAAGTTAGATTTCAGGGTGAAATAGCCCAGAATAGCACCCAGGGTCAAGAGAGAGATTATGGATCTTAAACCGCTGCAAGCCTGTACTACCTGCATGGTTCGGTCCGGAAGGTGAATAATGTTGCCTTCCCGGTAGATTGGGATACCCACATGTGCCGATAACCAGACGCTGACCTTTGTGACAAATAGCTGCAGTGGTATGGTGAGCGCTGAGTATATTTGTGCTGGTATAGGAATCATGAACAGGAGAAGGAACAGGGGGAAAGACAATTCCTTTAACATCTTGAAACCGTAAAAATAAATAATGATACCGGCAAATAACATGACCATGGAAAAAGAGGTGAGGGTTAATATTTCGGCAAAATGGGCGATCAAATAGATCAGTAATGAAAAAAGGACAAGTGTCAATCCCCACAGTGAGGGTCTCGCCGGGATTTCGGCTAATATTTCCCTTTTTTTCCACAGTATAAAGCAGGCTAAAGGGACTATAAAGAAGCCGTGGGAGTATTCATCGGAGCTGTACCATGTTAGAATAAGTCTTTTCCAGACAGGGTAGTAGGCCAGGATGAAGGTTCCAAATAAAAGAGCTAATAAAAAGAAATAAAACCCAGTACCTTGTTTTTTGTTTATTTGGGTTATTTGTGGAGTCATGCGGTTTGTCACTAATGTTGGGCGATTCTTAAAACACAGCTCCGCCCCTTGGGTTACATGTGTTTGTGCTGTATAACCGTGTTCAGGTTTAATGTGTCTCGTTCTTTTTGTAAAGTTTTTCTTTATTAATTATTCACCACAGAGACACAGAGAGCACAGAGATTTTATTATTAGCCACAGACCCACGCAGACAAACCCCAGTTAAATACGCTTCGCTCGTCATTAACATGAATTTAACAGGGCAGGCACAGACAATTTTTCACCCCGCCACAAAGATAGGCGGGCAAGCACAGAGACACAGAGAGCACAGAGATTTTATTATTAGCCACAGACCCACGCAGACAAACACAGACAATTTTTCACCCCGCCACAAAGATAGGCGGGCAAGCACAGAGAGCACAGAGATTATATTTTTTTCATTTGTTCCAAAAACTTTTGTGAACAAATGAAAAGCATCAGCCCTGTCGGGCTAAGTCTGGGTTGATCTGATGTTCTTTGTTTCGGCATGATAGAGGAAATAGTAAAGGTTTTTGTTATGTTTTTCACCCCGCCACAAAAATTGGCGGGCAAGCACGCCACAAAGATAGGCGGGCAAGCACAGAGACACAGAGGTTTAATTTTTTTGCCGCAGACATACGCAGACAGACACAGACAATTATTTACCGCCGAGGACGCTGAGATTTTATTATTGGCCGCAGACGCACCCCAGTGAAATAGGTTTCACATTTCACGGGGCGCCGCACAGCGGCATCTTCGACAGGCGCAGACGGACACGGACGATTATTTAATAGAGGGGCACAGACTCTGGCCCATAGGGGCCTGCGCCCCGGTGGGAGGTCGCTGAGTTATTAATTTGTAAGATCACTGTTTTTTTCTTTAAGCAACTCACGGGTTTTTTAAAACCTCGTTATGATTGCCAACAACCCTTAAAAGATTGTTTCTTCAGCAAATTCAAATGTCAGGCGATAGTGCAGATTGATCCTTGCTTCCCATATGCCCTGTTTCCCCTTAATCTTTTTGGTATGAAGCGATG
>Ga0307990_1000575_pt1 | contig 32560 bp, 35 predicted proteins | sample EllFjometagen129_FD_203168 | JGI IMG/M metagenome (GOLD analysis project Ga0307990, IMG submission 203168) | Marine microbial communities from Ellis Fjord, Antarctic Ocean - #129 | ecosystem: Environmental > Aquatic > Marine > Unclassified | place: Southern Ocean | collected 2014-10-08
AAAAGCATAAACTAGCCAACGCAAACTACTATATATAAACAGGTTAAGTGCGCTACAGTATCATACCTCTAAAGGTGTCGATGTTGAAAGTAATAATGCGTTGTCAAAAAGCATAAACTAGCCAACGCAAACTACTATATATAAACAGGTTAAGTGCGCTACAGTATCATACCTCTAAAGGTGTCGATGTTGAAAGTAATAATGCGTTGTCAAAAAGCATAAACTAGCCAACGTAAACTACTATATATAAACAGGTTAAGTGCGCTACAGCACCATACCTTTAAAGGTATCGATATTGAAAGTCATAATGCGTTGTCAAAAAGCATAAACTAGCCAACGTAAACTACTATATATAAACAGGTTAAGTGCTCTACAGCATCATACCTCTAAAGGTATCGATGTTGAAAGTCATAATACGTTGTAAAAAAGCAGTTTATGACTATCTAGGGAGCTTTATTTTGCGGCGGAGGTAGGTGGGAATATCGAGGTCTTCACCGTTCCAAATGGTGCGCTCGGCACCGCCGAACGCTTTGGAGCGCGGCTTGAGGACGCCGGCAAGCTCACCCTGCCCGCCGATCACGCTCGTAGAGTTTTCCACCAACGGCTCTTTCCAGGATTCGGCCGCCAACACAATCGCGGCAAGCCGTCCGGTAAAGGCGGGGTCGGTCGCGACTCCCATTTTGATCCAGCACTCTTCGTTCTCCGGCGAAACACCGTCCACAATCTGCTGTACTTCAGAGAGGCGCAGGTCCTCTCCGCCGGTGATGCCGACGATCATGCCGGGCGCGTTTTCGAAGACCGCGCCGTCTTCGGCCAGCGGATGGGAACGCAGCATTTCCACGAGCTCGGCAGCGCGGTCATCGCCGGTCGCAACGGCACAGGAAAAACGGCAGGTTGCATCGCAGTGACGAAGCAATGTGTGCAACGTGGCAAAATCCAGATTACAGACTCCGCCGGTTTCGGTGAGCAGCCGCCAGAGGCCAACCACGCCAGCGGCCAGTGTGCGACCGGCCCGCTCCATGCTGTCTTCGAGCAGAGCATCGCCTTCGAGTTGAATCCGGCTGTTGGGCATCTGGATGATAGCGACCGCATAGGCCCGCAGGCGACGCAAGCTGTTGTGCGCCTTACCGCGAACCACCCCGCCTTCGAATTTGAAGGGGAACACAGTGAAAAAGATGGTGTGGCAACCGGCATTGCGGGCCATCCGCGCAACAACGGGAGCCGCGCCGCCGCCGAAGCCGCCGCCGAGCCCGACGACAACCAAAAGCAGATCGACACCGCTGAGCAGCGCATCAATCGGCTTATTCGCTTTTTCGGCACAGCGGCGACCGGTTTCCATGTCGCCGCCCGCGCTCAGACCGTCGGTGACGCCTTTACCGGCATCTAGACAGGTTTCAATGTGGGCACAGCTTTCCAAGGTTTGGAGATCGCAGTCCATGATGGCAAAATCCATGCCGGACGGTGCGCGCGGTGCAATCCGCGCGATCGTGGAGCAACCGGCACCGCCGAGCCCGAGAACAAGAATCCGGCGCAATCCGCGCCCAGATTCTGAACTATTCAATGTGTCAATATTCACTACTAAACTTCCAGGTTAACGAGAACTATTGCTCTCTGCGGTGGAGATACTTTTTCCGAGGATACAAACCAGCTCTTTGCATTCTTTAAGAATCGGCTCCGAAACCCCCGCATCGATATAATTCTTACGCTGAATGATTTTCAACCAGATGCGGGTCTCCTTTAATTCCTTCATCGCTATTTTCAGTTTATGGATAAAGTCCTTTCTGGACTCAGCGCTTTGCGCTTCACCATAATTCGCGGCCGGTGATGTTCCGGCTCTCAGTATCTGTCCAGCAATATGAACACCCGCCGGAAAGCGCGGGAGTTTTTCAAATAAATCCAAAATCGTGACGGCGAAATCAACCAACCGATCTTCAAGGTCATATGTCTTTGCTTCACACATTAGAACACCATTGAAAATTGAGCATTGTATATTGTTTATTGAACATTACGTCCGCGCCCCCCAAAGTTTGGAGAACCATTGGTGCAGGCGGGAGGTCTCTTCCGGCTCGGCATCCCTTTTCTCCACCGCATAGCGCACAGCACCGAGTACGGCGGCAAAGCGGGCCCCCTCTTTTTTAGTCGATATCCCGACGCAGTCGGTTATTTTTCCGATCTGCGCGGGGGCGTTAAATACCTGTTGAGCTAGATCGACCGCTCCGTCGAGAGCCGAGCCGCCGCCAGTGAGGATAATGCCCGCGCTGAGCATACTGGACAGCCCGTTGGCCTCAAGCTGGTCGGCAATCAGCCTGAAGGTTTCCTCCATGCGGGCGTTGATGATGGTGTGCAGGGTGGCGGAACGAACCACACGCCCGCTGAAACCGCCCTCGGCCGGAACGGAAAAACTCTGTTCACCCGCCATAGCGTTAATGACCGCGTTGCCGGAGTCCTTCTTGAGGGCTTCGGCCTGACGGCGGTTGATGTTCAGGCCGGCGCAAATGTCTTCGGTGATGTGACTGCCGCCCACCGCAATCGAGCCGGCCAGCTTGACGGATCCGGCATTGTAAGCCACGTAATCGGTGGTTCCGCCGCCGAGATCGATGACCACCGCGCCGGCGCGTTTCTGCTCCTGAGTCAGCACCGCCAACGCGGAGCAAAAGCCGCCAAAGGCCGCGTCGGCGCAAGTGACTGGGACGGCCTGAAGCAATTTTTTTAGATTTTCAACAGTCGACCGGCGGCCGTGAATGAGCAGCATGCCGACCTTGAGATCCTGCGCCAGCATTCCCTCCGGGTTGACGATGCCGCCGCGCCCGTCAACCTCGAAGGTTTGCTGCAGCGTGTGCAGGCGGATGCGGTCGTCCGCCAGCGGCACTTTACGGGCAACCTCGAGCGCATGGTCCATTTCATCGACGGTGACTTCGCCGCCGGCCTCTTCGTATTCGTTGAGTACGGGAATGCCCGCCCGATGCAGACGGCTTTCAACACGTCCGCCGGAAGCGGCCAGATAAACACTTTCGCCGATCGCCCGGTGCGCGTTGGTCTCTGCGATTTCCATTGCACGGCGCACGGCGTTGAGCGCGAGTTCGAAGTCGACAATTTCGCCTTTATGCACGCCTCGCGATTCGCTCTCGCCGATTCCGGCAACCATCAGGCCGCCATCTTCTCGCACCTCCCCCATCAATACTTTGACGGTGGTCGTGCCAATTTCGAGTGCAGTGATAAGCGGAACAGCCATGACGGTTAATACTCCACAACTGGGGTGTTCAAACCTTCAGGAACCAGATCGACCGTCTTCACCCGCAGACCCCGCTCCCGCGCGACCTGCAAGGTAGCCGCGAGTCGAACCACTTTGTTGCTGGCGGAATGACGCGGAAAACGCGCGCTGATGCCATCGGTGAGCGTGGCGTTGATATAATCGGGGTATCGAAGGTCAAACTGTTTAAAGCTAAGTTGCGACGACAGACCGAGATCGTCACAGGCGGAAAGAATATCCAGCGCATAGCGCACCCCGGCATCGGCAATCTGTTCGCCGGGCCTCAGCTGATCGAGTTTGATCCCCTTAATCAGCGGCAACGCCTGACCGCTCCGCGTGGTGGGTAGTACAATGCCGTTGCGATCCACCAAAAATGGCACCGCGCGCCACTTCCACTGAATCTGTGCCGCCGCGACCCGTTCCACCACATCCACCACCAACGTATCCGGAAGTTTACGGCGAATACGAACCGATTCCACCAGCGGCACGGCCTTCAGATTGCTGCGCAGTTCATCGAAATCGATCGCGAAAATATTTCCCCCGACCTTAAGCTTTGCGTATTCAGCCAGTCGGGAGGAAGACAGGCGTCCGTCGGAACGAATCTCTATGTTCTTGAGCTCAAAAAAGGGATTGCGGGAAAGAAATAGAGAACCGGTGAATGTCAGCACCTGATAGACCCCGAACAGAGCCACAAGACTCAGAAAAACCGCAAGAAGAACCAGAGTCCCGCGCTGAGCGGACGTCCCTTTCGACACCTTGGTTTTTGCGTAATACTTGGTATTTTTTCTCTTCTTAACAGCCATATATTCAACTCCGCACGCTAATGCTATCCGCTTTTATAAGGAAGCTATCCGCATGATTCGATCACAAAGCGCAGGAAACTCGATTCCGGCCGCCGCAGCGGCCTTGGGAAGCAGACTATGGGAGGTGAACCCAGGGATCGTGTTGAGCTCCAGAACGAACAGTTCGCGCTCCGGTGTCATGCGAAAATCGACTCGCCCGAAGCCGCGCGCGCCCAGCGCGTCAAAGGTTTTCATGGCTAGCGCCTGCATCTCCGCAGTTTTTTCTGCGTCCAGCTCCGCAGGAACCACGTAGCGGGTGGTGTTCGCTTCATACTTGGCGGCATAGTCGTACCACCCCTTTTTCGGAATAATTTCAACCACCGGCAGCACCTCCCCATCCACAACGCCAACGGTGAACTCGCGCCCGGGAATAAACGGCTGCACCAACACTTGCTCATCATGCGTCAACGCTTCAGTAAACGCCGACTCCCATTCGGATTCTTCAAAAACCAGATGACAGCCGACGCTCGATCCCTCGCGCGGCGGTTTGACCACAACCGGCAGCGGCAGCGTCCTCGCCTGCCCCGCGCGCAAAACTTCGCCGCGCGGAACCGGAACGCCGTGCTGGCTTAGACATTGATCCGTGAGCAACTTATCGAATGAAATCCGACTGGATTCCACCCCGGAACCTGTATAGGGAATTTGAAGCTCCTCCAAACGGGTCTGCGCGCCACCGTCTTCGCCGAATGTTCCGTGCAAAGCGATGAATACAGCCTCAACGCTCGCCGGAAGGATGAAATCTTTTGCTGTGACGTCGATTTCCAGCACATCATAACCGGCCTCGCGCAATCCATTGGCAATCGAGGCACCCGACACCAGCGACACCTCGCGCTCCGCAGAAATCCCGCCCTTTAACACTGCAACTTTTTCAAATGGTTTAATGTGACAACTCCTTTTGCGCATCGAAAAAACCAGACTAAACCAAGTCGTAATTCCCGTCATGAAAAATCGCACTTCAAGGCCCATCCGCGCAAACATGACTATTCCGATTGTTTTTCTTGCTATATACCCCTATGGGGTATACAAGGGGGTCATGAAAACAACGCACAAGGAATCACTGAATCGACTGGCCCGAATCTCTGGACAGGTAAACGGAATTAAACGGATGGTCGAAGAGGAAAAATACTGCATCGACATCGTCACCCAGATTCAGGCCGCCCGCTCCGCCCTGCGCTCGGTCGAACTGCAGATTCTTCAGAAACACATGCAGCACTGCGTCAGCAATGCGTTCGAAACTGGCTCGCAAAAAGATGCCGACGAAAAAATGGAAGAACTGCTCCGCGTCATGAAAAAACAGTTTTAAGGATTAAAAGAATGAAACAATGGAGTTCAGTGATCATCGCTATAGCACTTTTTGCCGTCCCACCGTTCATTTCGGCGGAAACGGATTCCGTTGCTAAATCGACCGATTCAGAGGGATCGTGCTGCTGTTGCACAGCAGAGAAAGCACACACCGCTAAAGCGACCTGCGAATGTGACGGATGTGCTCAAAAAACCGCGGCGACTTGCCGTTGCACACCCGTTACAGGCCCCTCTCTCACTGCGCTGCACACAGACGACATTCTATGGCTCCCGGACATCACGTCGGAATGGATTTCTTTCGATAAAACGATGTGCTCCGAGCGGACCGATCCACCGCTTCTCCGCCCTCCGATTTCCTCCTGATTCACAATTAATATTTGCTGAATATTTAAACCTAAACTGGAGAAACTAATGAAAACAATTCTGATGGCCCTACTGATCACCACTGCCCTGCTGGGCACTGCGATGACCGCACAGGCAGCGGAAACGTGCAAAAGCTGCTGCAAATGTGAGGTGTGCACCTGCGCATCTTGCACCTGTTGCTCATGCACAATCTGCAAATGCGAAAAATAACAGGCATTCGTCTGTGGCGCCCCGGGCTGTCCCGGGGCGCCTCTACTAAAAAGAGACCGCTATGAAAAAACTGATTCTGCTTGTCAGGGAAACAAGGAATGGACGGATAGTAATACGGAGACACAGAGAGAATTTTCACCACGGACTACACGGAAGAAGAGGGAGGTGCGGATGGAGGAGTGGGATTCCTCGCAGAGCCGCAGAGACCGCAGAGTTTTCACCGCAGGAGGAAACCGCAGATTAGCGCCCTTCGGCAGGCTCAGGACAGGCGGATCGTTGCGGATCAGATTTTCACCACGGAACACACGGACTACACGGAAGAAGAGGGAGGTGCGGATGGAGGAGTGGGATTCCTCGCAGAGCCGCAGAGACCGCAGATCGTAATACATATATCACTTAGTGATATATATACCCTGTTGTTCGTTTTTTCAGTCGCAGGCTGATCCGCCGCAGGTTGAAAAACTCTCGATCATTCGGAGAGGAAACCGCAGATGGCGCAGATGAGCGCCCTTCGGCAGGCTCAGGACAGGCGGATCGTTGCGGATCATTTTTTACCACGAGAGAACGTAAAGATGAGAGAGGGTTAACCACTAATGCACACTAATTTGCCGCTATCGCCAATGGCGGCGGGAGGGATTGTCCATGTTTCATAAGGGGGCTTTTAATCGAAGCCCTTTTTTCCTCTGCAACAGAGCACCGTTTATTCTCATTGGCCGATTAGGCCAATGCTACCGCGACAGAATCAATACCAATCCGGCAGCTTTGCGTCGCCGGAAGATTAGTGAAGATTAGTGGTTAAGACTCTCCACACTCTCATGGTACTAGCATGTCTGCCTCTCTCTGACTTCCTCTAGCGTCAGCGGTTGTAGAAAAAACCCCTCCACCGGCGCGTCTCGCCGTAGTTCTTCGAAGGCGGAAGCCTTGGCGAAGGAGGAACCACCAGCCGTCGCCAAGGCTATGGCGGGCAAGCGGAACACAAATAATTTTGACAGGCCCGAAGGATCGGGCTCCACGAGATAACAGGATGGACAGGATTTTTTCCAATAGTTCGGCAAGCTCACCACAGGTGGTTGGAAAAACCGGGGCGGGAGCTTTTAGCGGCGGCGGGGGCCGGAAACCCCGATTATTTTATATGATATGTCATATATTTAGCCCCCAAAACAGCTGTTTTAAGCTACTTTTATATTGAATATCATATATTTCAGAAAGCCTGTTTTTATGACTAAAGCCCCGAAGAAATGAATTTATGAACACGAAAAGAAAAATTTGACCGCTGATCACGCGGATGAACGCGGATGTTTCCAAATCCCGGAAAACATCAATTCATAGGACTGCCTGTCAGGCCGTAGCTTTATGCGAAGGCTGGACCCCTTCTCTTAGATAGTCCCTTTTCGAGTGTCCACTAAACTGGGGTTACTTCAATGCAAATGGCGATACGAAGCCGCCAACCTTCTGCCGGCCTTTTAGTGCACTCCGATCAAGGCTCGCAATACGGCTCGGATGAATATCAACGGATACTAAAAAATAACCAGATGGTTTGTAGCATGAGCCGTCGCGGAAACTGTTGGGATAATGCTGTTGCGGAAAGCTTTTTCCACAGTCTCAAAACCGAATGTACCCATCATGAAAAATATACCAATCGAGCTCAGGCTCGACAGGGAATCTTTGAATACATCGAGCTGTTTTATAATCGCCATCGAAGACATTCGACCTTGAATTATAAAGCCCCGCTCGTGTATGAAGAGAAATCGAAGTAATGCTAAACCGAGTGTCCGTCAAACTGGGTTTACTTCACTTCACCCCTTTTCTTTTTTTAATACGTGACCCTTTTTTTCCCGACCAATCGCCAGCAAAAAAAAGAATAAATGACACAATCAAACAAGAAAACACCCTTCCAATGCCGTCTAACCATCCATATGCTCCTTGATATAATGAAAGTAATATTTCTAAATATAAAAAAGAATACAATAATGAAGACCAAGCATACCTACTCACTCCCCCCTTTTTATCGCCCCATCTTCTTGCTAAGCAATAAGAAATTAATAATGGAGATAAAATGTAAACTAAAAACAAAAAATAAAATATGAATTCCATGTATTCCTCCTTTATTTTTCAATCATTCGAAATCAATAGCATCCGACCAAAGGGCTGTTGCAGCTCCTAGCGAAGAACCAAATTCATCTCCACGTTTAGTAGAAAAATCACCGATAATCTTAGAGCCTTTTAACATATTATCTGTAGCTTTATGCGAAGGCTGGACCCCTTCTCAGGGAAGGGCTTTTTGTGTTTGGCCGGAACCTCTAATGGGTGCCCCCTTCGGCGGCCGACTTAAAACTGATTTCCTAACCCTAGATTTCTCAATTTCATATTCTGGTGAAAAGCTAACGGACAAACTGTCAAAAAACTCGGAGATTCGACCATCTCGTTCCTCTTCCCGTTCAGTTCCTAGGATCTCAAGTACCACGTCAAAAATCTCATTTTTTCTAACACCTGAATAGAAATAACTAATTTGGTATAGCGAGAAGTCCTCAGCCTTCAAATCAGGATATTTATCCTGACACATACGAATAGCAACTTCGACTACCAGCTCACGATCAATAGGAGCAAGTGTTGGGTAAGCTCCCTCTTCTGCAGAAACAGTTAACGCCCCACAAAAACCCAATATAAACAAAAACCATATAGCCATAAATTTCATGTATTACCTCCTCATCGCTCGCCCTGACCCCCGCCCCTGCGCCCATTCTGTTTTTTCCAGACATTGGAACCATTTCTTCCAAGGTTTGGAACCTCATAAACTCGGAGCTAAACCCCGAAATGACGAATTAGGTCGAAGACTCGCGACACATCGGAGCGGGCCGCCCCCTGCTCCAAAATGCTACAGATCACGGGCTGACCCCACCGCCGGAACCTCTAATGGGTGACCCGTTCGGCGTTCGGTGACCCGTTCGGTGACCCGTTCGGTGACCCGTTCGGTGACCCGTTCGGCTGACCCGTTCGGCGTTCGGTTGACCCGTTCGGTGACCCGTTCGGCTTGTTTGAACGTGCGCGGTTTGAAGTAATGTGTCCTGTTCCGCAATCGAGGATCCTAGGTCCAAGTTCCGAAGAAGGCCTTCTGCGATTGTGTGTTTGTGAGCCATGTTAGATAACTTCCTTCTTTTGTTGTCCACGGGGTCAGAACGCTTTTCCATCGTATTCTCCTCACCAAAAACATCATTTTATAGGACTGATCCCTGCCCTGCAACTATACAAAATTTATCTCGCGATCAAGGGCAATACTGCGCAGTGTTTTTCGAAGAACTTGCTCCCTAACAATTATTTCGCCGCCTGCAAGCTTAGCAAAATGCTCAAGATCCAAATAAAGTGCTTCTTTAATTTCAAAACTCATCAGGCGAACACATCGCAATGAGGCTTCAAATTTCGAGATGACCCCGTCCGGCCCCTGCTCTCGAAGAAACCCCAATAAATCCTCAGCCACTTTATCGCCGAAGGTTTGTTTCATGAGCGCCTGCTCCTCTTTACTCAGATGTCCATCTGATACGAATAAGGACAGAACCCCCCAATGCATAGCCACGTTAGCTTCTTTTTTGTTGATTTCCGCCAGTCGGAATCCACTGACAGCTGCCATATCTTTTTCCACTTTATTATCCAGCATTACCGAAGAAAAAGGCGCGGATCCTTTTTGATCAGACCAAACATAATAAGGGCTACTCATCTCGAACCAGAGCAAAGCCCGCATTCGGGTCGTACATACCGGATGCGATGACAGAAGACTGTACTCTGTCCCTCCCAACTTTCGAAGGTCTCGCGCCTGCTTTAGATATGCTGACAAGTCGAACCGAACGAATTTGTCTGGCAATCCTGTTGCAAGCTTCAGGACGGCTTTGTAGGCGTGTTCCTTTTTAGATACAGCGACAAACCCCACACGATCCGCACTTATTTCAGCGGCGCGGTTCAGAGCAAGAATGTTCAGTTTCTCAACTTGATTCGCTGAGCTGTCCGCTTGTGGATATGCATGATGCCCTAATAAGTGATGCCCCAATTCGTGACCGATCACAAAACGCAACTCATCCACTGAAGAGAGCTGGATTAGCCCTGATGTGAGCGAAATGGAAATGGATTTTCCAGCCCCCGGGAAACAACACGCTTGAAATTCCGATGAGTTGCGGACATATGCATCCACTGTGAAATCAGGAATCAACTTTTCCCGAACATCCTCTATCGTCTTTCCAATCTCTGGAAAAATCTCCGGCACAATTCGTGTGGAAGAAGCCAGATTCTTGCGCTTCAAATCCTCTTGATACTCTTCCATCCCCGCAGGATCCGAACGAACGCCCGCATTCGCCAGTGAATCATTCTTAAAGCGCAGGGCATCTATACGCAACAAGCTATCCGGAGACTTCGTCATCTTTACTCGCTTTTCAACTCGGCACGTTTTTGACCAATCAGGGTCAACATCTCTTTTGCTTGCTCGCGTTTTTCCAAATCTTTATGCTCGGACAACTGGTTCCACTTTTTGAACTCTTCACGAAGGTGTTTCTTTTTCTCCGACAAGCTCATCTCGGAGCGAATGCCCAGTAATTGATCCACATCCAGCACATCTGAATTATTCATCATGGAAACCGTTAAATGTTTATCCTTCATCGCACGGAATTTATCTTTATCCAGATCCAAAAATCCCGCCAGTTCCTCCAACATCTCAAGCTCCTCCCGCTCCGCAATCCCATCCGCCTTTGCGACCTGCAAGCAAAGCTCCAACGCCTCATATCTCTCCGCTGTTGTGGAAACCTTTTTTAAATTTTCACAAATATTTCTGACATCGTGCGCTCTTCCCTCATTAAAGGTTCCGTAGGCATCTGTAATTGTCCGATTCAACCGATCCTTAACGCGCTCCGTTTCACTTTCCGCAGCCATCGCAACACGTTTTTGAATCCACCTCTTGATCACCGCCGCCTCCGCACGATCCACATCGCCATCCGAAGCACTGACCGAAAATGCTAACTCGACAGCCTTTTCCTCAAACTTCTTTCGATTGTCGCGAGCATCAAAATAGCCCGGCTCAGAACTTGTATGACTTATCGTCGTTTTTGAGGATGCGGACGTTCCTCCTACATACACAAAAAACTCTATTTTCCTTGTTCCGGAACGCGGGAACGTCAGCGTATCTATTGGAATTTTAACGAGTGTTATCCAATCATTGATTACTGACATCATATACGGAATTTCTTGTGCTGTGCTAAACCCCAACGCTATAGAATCCTTGGCCTGCAATACATCAATTGCAGAGATAATCGGCTCTTTTTCACCTGTAGTGATATCAGCAACAAATAACTCGGTTTTTGCGGTATATCCGTCATGCGGGGCGATGATCGAACCACGCATCTCAACAGCAAAAACTCTTGCCGTTGTCTCCCCGAAAAGCTGATCTGCTTCTCGAACACGAATTCTGAACTCATTCGATGAATTAGAGCCAGAGCTTGAAGAAGAAGAACTCCCCTTAACATTCGCGATGACAACCCAAGCAACGATACCAATTACGATTAACCACCCCATTATGTATCCTTCCCTTTCTTTTTCACTGGAACTCTATTCAGATTGCGCCGGCTAGTTATTCAATAGTGAAATCTTCCATCTTGGCCTGCTTATCCTCAACCCTTTCGGATGTTGAAGTCCCGCTTTCAATATCAAGGTTGATTACCAGTTTTTTTCTGGATTCTTTATGCTCGAACACGCAGCTCATCCGCTGATCTTTATCGTAACTATATGTCACATCAATGGGACTTCCTTCCGGTAAACCTGCTGGTAATTGGAGTTTTCCGGTTGCAATCTTTGGAGCAAAATCTGGATCAGAAGATTCACCTTGTGTAACATTCCCCTCAACAACCTCTTGATTGGGTCGTACCGTGAAATAGGTTCTCGAAACCTCGCAGGGAATTTTGCTACTTTTCTTAATCAAGATGTCATTTTTAAGCACTGTCTTTCCTATGACGTCGTCATGGGCAAAACAATGTGTTCCATAACTGGCGTTACAAACCTCGCCCACTTTGATGTCTTTCAATGCCCCCGCCTGTCCGTCAGTCACTTTCGATGGTTCTTCTTCCAGTAAACGAATCCCCGCATACAGAGCTGCACCTAAACAGACACACTCATCCACGTTCCCCGCGAGTGTCGGCTCGTATCCGAACATTTCTTTAAGCAATCGCCGAACAGCGGGGATGCGACTACTTCCTCCCGCTAAAAGAACTTTCTCCACATCAGATGCCTCAAACTTTGCTTCATCCAAAACAGTCTCGATCAACATTTCAATTCGAGCGATGTCTGAGGAGATGAGCGACTCAAATTCAGACCGTGTGATTTCGCCACTAACAGTACCCTCCTCGCCTTTTAGCCGAAATTTAACCGTCTCTTTTTTAGATAACGACTTCTTGGTCTCCTCTGCGTAGTCTTCGAACTCCGCCCGTTCTTCGGGCGTTCTGTATAATTTTCCGCCTGTTTCCTCTTTATATTTTTTATCAAAATACTCCAGCAGCTTTTGATCAAACTGAGACCCTCCCAGATCCCGATCCCCACTGGATGCCACAATATCAATATCTTTCCCGGCGACATTGGCAACAGAGACATCAAACGTCCCACCGCCTAAATCAAAAACCATGACACGTCCGGCAATCTCATTTGTTATTGCATAGTAAAAAGCAGCGGCAGTCGGTTCATTGACAAGGCCGACCACATTCAGACCAGCTATCTTTCCTGCATCCATAGTCGCTTTACGCGCTACTTCGCCGAAGTTCGCTGGAATACTAATCACAACATCCGTAACTTCTCCAACCTGCGGAATCGCATCTTGATGTAGTTTTTTCAGGATCAACGCCGAAAGCTCCGCCGGTGTGTGTTCTTTTCCATCTATCGAGGTGCGATGATCTGCGTCACCCATGCGCGCTTTGATCCAACGAACGGATCGAGAATCATCCTCATACCGACTACGAACGGCTTCCGCGCCAACCTGAACATTCCCCCCCTCAGAAAAATATACTGCCGAATGCATGATGCGATCCCCGTCTACATTTGGAATCACTTCAGGTCGCCCCATCTCATTTAGGTGTGCAATTGCCGAAAAAGTGGTTCCCAAGTCTATACCTGCTATTTTTGCCATGATTTCCCTTCCCAATTTATTCGTATAATTTCACCTGAGCGGCCTGAATTATTTTTTCCTGCTCGTCATTAAATTCATATCGGTAACCCACACGTTCAACCAATGCAATTAGGTTTCGTTTCCCAGGATCATCCGTTTTTACTTTTTCCGACGAAACCTCTATCTCTTTTTCTTTTCCCTCACGCGAGGTGTCTAAAGCCGGAACGATTTGTTCAATACCATTTCGTTCAAGCAATTCAACAAGATCTTCTCTGGCTTCCTTTAAAGCCTCTTTTGACTCGTTAGGAGCCTTTTCGATCTTCTGATCCAGATCACTAATCACTCGGGCTATCTGACGCACAAAGTTTTTGAGAATCTGATAATCATACCCAGCCTGAAACCGCTGGAGGGTTTTATTGTTCTCTGAAAGATAGTCCCGAATCCCGCCGATACTGCCATTTACACCGACAACCGTTTCAATGGCGCTATCTACCTTACCCGACGCAGTTTTTTGAAATAGTTGAACTTGTGTTGTTTGACCAATAATATCCGAGCGCAATAAGTCTAAAGATCTTTCGATCGCCTTGCTCAGGCCATCCCCATCTCGCTGCATTTTTTTAGAAAGAGCCTTTTGCTCATTAAGCAGGGTTTTAATCGATTTTTTCAGAAGGTTTTCCAGCTGTTTAACCGAGGATTCAACAGCCTGCGCGCGGTCGTTAATTTTATTGGATTCGGAAACAACCTCTCGCAATTCATCGGCTTTTTTCTTCGAAAACAAAGGGCACGTTAAAAAGCTTTTTGATCCGCTAAACTTTACTTTACTTTTCTCTTCCATTATCAGCACTCCTTTGCTTTCTGACTCAGCCGATGTCAAAGGTGTCTCAAAGGTGTCAGTCAAAGGTGTCAGTCCTATTATTTTAGTGTTTCGTGCACCTTTAAATTCACACCCCGAAAAACTGCGGTGATGCTACGGAATTTGAAAGAAAAGCGGAAGAAGGAACGGCAAAAGATTAAGTATGAAAGATGAGTAAGAAGTTCATGGTTAGAAGGTCAGTGTTCGCCCCGAAGAGTCGGGGTCTTCGCGTTGCTTCGAGAGGTCAAAGGTCAGAAGACAGAGGTCAGAAGACAGGAGACAGAGGTCAGAAGACAGAGGTCAAAGGTCAGAGATCAAAGGTCAGAAGACAAAGGTCAGAGGTCAAAGGACAGAGGTCAGAAGACAGCGGTCTGCGCGGTGCGCGTATTACCGTTGAAAACGTTGAAGGCGTTCCAAACGTTGGGGAAAAATCATTCCTCGTTGTCGCCTTTGAGTTTTTTCTGCTGTTCACGTTCCAGCTTTTTCACGCTGGCGTCCGGGGTAGGTAGATCTTCAGGCATGGTACCTCTGAGTTCTTCGATAGTTTTGCGGACTTTTGCGCCAACGTCGAAGTGAGTGCGATTCGCGTTGGCCTTTCCCTGGACTTCATCCCTGCGCAACTTTTCCTCTGCCTGCGTGGCACGGAACAGGTTGGCCGCTAGCTCGGTGCTTCCCATGTGATCGAGAATCTGGTGACTTTTCTTCAATCCTTTTCGAGCGTGAATCCCTTTAGCATCCAGCCCCCGTAGAGACCTTTGTATCCGTGGTTCTGAAAAACAGCAAAGTCTAGATTCGTTTCGACTCCGGCTTGTTGAGCGGCTTCAACTAATTGCTTGTTGTGCTCTTTCAGCTCATTACGCAGGAAAACACGTTTTTCATCCTCTTTGAGCTGCTGAAAGCCTTGATCATCTGCCAGTTCCTGCCGGCGGGTCTGAATCGCAAAATAGGTTTGCCCGTTGGCAATCACGGGCTTAGTCGGATCCCCGTTCTGAACAATCAGATAACAAGCGTAACGAGAAAGTGCGAAGGATGGCATTTCCCGTTCTGCCCCCGACCCGATCGGAACCATCTCGTGCACCTCCACGAAATGGTCTGCAATCTCTTGCCCACTGTTCTCACAGGCCACCATGGCCTTTTCTATGACAGGAAGAAAATTTCGATATTCGACGTATTCCAGCACTTTGCCTAGTTTTCGTGCCCACCAGAATTCCTGATCACATTCATTGACCTGCTTGATCTGCTCAAATGTCTGGTGATGCTTTTTCTCTATTTCATTTTTCGCCATAACAACACCTCTCTCAAATTGCCGTTCCCGCCTTCGGGAACTGACGCTCCGAGGTCGCTTCTTTTTGAAATACAAAAAGCACGTTCGGAATACCTCAGGTCTCCAAAAAACAAGGGTTCATCATACGGGATTTTAAAAAGATGCGGAAGAAGGAACGGAAAAAGATTAAGTATGAAAGATGAGTAAGAAGTTCATGGTTAGAAGTTCAGAAGACAGAGGTCAGCCCTACCCTCTATTCCGTGTGTTCCGTGTGTTCCGTGGTAAAAATTTACCCCGCACCGGACGGTCCCGCATTCTTCGGGATAAACTCGGCGCTTGCCCCGCCAAAGGCGGGGAGGCCGCCGTCCCTCCATGGACTGCATCCTGTAAATCCTGTTATCCCGTCAAAATTATTTGTGTTCTCTGCAGCCTGACCCGCAACGATCTGCGGCCTCTGCGGATAAAAACCTGCACCATTAAAGAACGTTAAAATCGCAGACGATGGGCAGGTGATCGGAGTAGAGCACCTTGGGCATCCAACAGCGGTCGATGTGAATGCCCGGGCTGTGGAAAATAAAGTCGAGATGGCGCTTGGGGTTCCAACTGGGGAACGTCGGTGAATTGAACGCATGCGCATTCTTCAATCCAGTCGCCGCCTTAAACAGTCGTACTTCCTGCTCACCCCACAACGCATTAAAATCTCCGGCCACAATATAGGGTTTTTGCATCAACTGGAGCATTTCGTACAGCTCCCCCAACTGGCGGTGGCGCAGTCGCGACCCCAGCGGCAGATGGATAAGAAAAAAGGCAACATCACCGAGATCCAGCTCAATCACTAGCTGCTTCATTCCTTTTTCAAAATAATGAAATGTCTCGCGGTGTTTTCCATCACGGACCACAAACGCATTGCCCTGCTGATTAAACACCGGAACCCGGCGGGTCCATGAATCTTTCCCGTATTTGGAGCGGTAGACGTGATAATGCCCCAGCTTCTTGGCGAGTGTTTCGGCCTGATTGGTTTTGCCGGTGCGATACGAACCGGCATCCACCTCGACCAGTCCCGCGACATCCGGTTTTAGCTCATGCAGAAAATCGCCAATCTTTTCCAGCGTCTTGCCGTTGCGGCCCAGATAGCCGGACAGTGGAAAGTGGATCTTCCCGCCGCCGGTTCCGTATCGAATATTGTACAAAACAAATCTCATAAACAGCCTTGGGGAAATGGAGTGGAGGAGTGTTGGATTATTGAAATTTCCATCAATCCTCTTTTCCCTTACTCCATTCCCCTATTTTCTCTATGTCGCCCGCGCCGATGATGAGTAGCACATCGCCCACTCTCAGCTCATTACTAACATCCTGCCACGTTTTTTCCAATGTGTGGAAAAATTTTATGTGTTTTTTCCAATCATTGGAAAAACGTTCGATCAGGTCGGCGGTGGTGCCGCCTTCGATCGGCTCTTCGGATGCGGCATAGACCGGTAGCAGCCACAGTTTTTCCAACCCCTGGAAAGCGGGCGGAAAGTCGGGGCCAAGCGCGAGGGTGCGGGTGTAGCGATGCGGCTGAAAAACGCCAAGCAGGCGCTTCGGCTTCAAGGTTTCGAGCGCGGTATCAATCAGCGCACGGATTTCGGTCGGGTGATGCGCATAATCGGAAATCACCGTGTATTCGCCTTTAAAAATGATCTCAAACCGCCGCTTAATTGGCTTTAGCCCGGCCAGACCATCTGCGATCTCCGCTTCCGTTTTCCAATGTTTGCAGACCGTAGCGGCAGCCATTGCATTCAACTGGTTGTGACGGCCGGGGAATGGAACTCTTATTGTAAGACACGCTTCCCGTATCCGAGAGCGTGTGTTCGAAGGACACAGGCTCTTTGAATACAAAGAAGCCTGTCCTACAAGCTCATCCAAACCATACGGAATCGCCTTGGGATTATTTTTGCAAAGCCGGGTCGCGGCGGGATCTTCAGCGCAATAGATTACTGTCTGCTTTGCATTGGCGATGAATGTTTTAAAGCAGTCCTCGAATGCCTCGGCGCTGGCATGGTGCTCCATGTGGTCGTATTCGATGTTGGTGATGACGGCGATGTCGGGGTGATAGTTGGCGACGGTTCCGTCCGACTCATCGGCTTCGACCACCATGATTTCGCCGTCGCGGGCGACGCCGTCGAAGCCATCGACTTCGCCGCCGATGCAATAGCCGCAGTCGAGAATCTGGGCGATCATGGCGGCGGTGGTGGTTTTGCCGTGGGTGCCGCTGACAGCGATGGTAAAGCGGTCGCGCAACAGCGCGGGCAGCACGTCACCGCGCCAGCTGACCGGAACGGTCGCGGCGCGCACATCCGGATGAGAATCCGGCACCGCACGGCTGCGGATGATCCATTCGGTATTGGGCGGCACCTCATTGTGAATGGGGATGCCCTTCCCGCGCAGCCAGTCGGTCTGGCGGTTTTCCTGGGCGTCGGAACCGGATACGGCGTGCCCGCGCTCCGTAAGCAGGAAGGCGAGCCCGGCCATGCCAATGCCACCGATGCCGAGCATGTGAATCCGGCGCGGTGCTGAAAGAAGCTTTTTTATGTCTGCACACATTGTTCGACTATTTCGGCGAGTTTAGCGGCGGCATTCAGTGAATCGTTTCGAACCGCGCGGGCCCGCATTTTTTCCAACCGCTCCGGTTCTGAAATCTGGGTGCGAAGATAATCAACCAGCCATTCAACGGTCATATCGGCCTGCTGAATGACATCGGCCGCGCCAAGCTTTTCGAGCGAGCGGGCGTTAGCGGTCTGGTGATCACTGGCGGCGTGCGGATACGGAATCAGAAGCGCAGGCAGACCGAACACCCCGAGCTCGGCACAGGTGGAGGCGCCAGCGCGGCAAATGGCCAGATCCGCCGTTTCATAAAGCGCGGCCATTTTCTGTGTGAAATCACACACATCGGCATCCACACCCGCATTTTCGTAGCGTCGGCGAATATGCGATTCGTCGGCCGGACCGGTTAAATGAGAAACTTGAAACTTAAAACCGGAAACTTGAGATTTGAGAAGGCAGATCGCCTCGGAGACTATTTCATTTACGGCGTGCGCACCGCCGGAGCCTCCCATGATGAGAAGGTTAAATTCTGAATTCTGACCGCTGTCCTCAGACCGCTTCATCTCCGGCCGCAACGGCATGCCGGTGGTGACGAGATCCAGACCTTTGAGATGGTAGCGGGTTTCTTCAAAACAGATGGCAATACGGGCGGCTTTTCCAGCCAGCAGGCGGACGGCTTTGCCGGGAATGGCGTTGGCTTCGTGCAGAATTACCGGAATGCCGCGCAAGCGAGCGGCGAGGCACGGGCCGATGGAGGAATAGCTACCCATGGCGAGTACGGCGTCGGGGCGATGGCGGAGCATAGCGATCCAGCAGCGGATAATCGCTAGAACGATGCGACAGGCGGTCAGCAGCGAGCGCAGCGGGCCGAACTGAAATCCTTCGGAGGGAATGGTGATGATTTTGCCCTTCCACCCCTTTAAAACGGTGCTTTCCACGTTTTTTCCGGAAAGCCAGAGGGTGACGTGATGGCCGCGGTCGCGTAGTGCGCGCGCAGTGGCAAGTCCGGGAAAAATATGTCCACCGGTTCCGCCGCAGGCGACGGCAATATGGAGATTATCCTTCATTTCACCTCTCTATCTTAATCGTAATCATACTCTTAATCCTAATCATCCCCTTCTCTAGAACAGATTAAGATTAGGATTAAAAGTATGATTAGGAGAGAGAATTAAATAGCAAACAGTCCGTGTTTTTTTAGCACTTCAGCAAGATACAACGACCCGGTGAAACAGAGAAGCCGCTTTTTGCCGGCATTGACCCAATCGATTGCGTTCTGCGGATTTTCGGCCGGCTCGATATCGATTCCCGCGGCCTTCCCGAGCCGTACAATTTCTTCGGCGCTCATGGCGCGGTCGCTGGGCAGCGTGACGGCCCAGGCTTTTTCGACCGCCGGCGCGAGCACTTCAAAGATTCCGGCCACATCCTTGTCTTTCATGAAGCCGAAGACGAAGCCGTTTCCGAACTTCGGAAAAATTTCTTCCACTGTTTGGGAAAGCGTAGCGGCACCGTTGGGGTTGTGCGCGCCGTCGAAAATCATCGGCGGTTTCATGGAGAGCATCTGGAAGCGGCCGGGCCATTTGACCTGCTCAAGCCCCCTTTTCACCTGCAACCGGATGCCTTTGATGTCGGAGAGGTCTTCGAGCGCGGCGACAGCGATGCCGCAGTTTTCAAGCTGATAGCTGCCGCCGAACGGGAGACGGACGTTGCGGTAGCCCTGACCGCTGGCTTCGATGTCGATGAGCTGGTCGGTGCGGCGACTTTCCAATGTTTGGAAAAATACAGCCTCTTCGCTTCCAAGGATTGGAACATTTTTCTCGGCGGCTTCTTTGTAGATGACGGCTTCGGCTTCCACCGGCATGGGGCCGCAGATGACGGGCGCGCCCTCTTTGATGATGCCGGCTTTTTCCCATGCGATTTTTTCGAGGTCGTCGCCGAGGTAGTCGGTGTGATCGAGCGCGATGCGGGTAATAACGGAGATGACGGGCTGCACGACGTTGGTGGCGTCCCAGCGGCCGCCCATGCCGGTTTCAATGACGGCGTAGTCAACGCCGGAGCGTTTGAAGTGCTCGAAGGCCATCGCGGTTGAGATTTCAAAGAAGGTGGCGGGCCGGGTGTCGAGGCTCTGCGCGGCGGCTTCGACATCGGCGATCAGCTTTTCGAGATCGGTATTGGAAATCTCCCGTCCGCTGACGCGAAAGCGTTCGTTGAAGCGAAGCAGGTGCGGCGAGGTGTATAGCCCCGTTTTTTTGCCAGAGGCGCGCAGCACCGATTCGATCATGGCGCAAACGGAGCCTTTGCCGTTGGTCCCGGCGACGTGAATGACGTTCAGTCCGCGGTGCGGATTGCCGAGCTTTTCGAGCAATGCGGTAATGACATCGAGCCCGGGCTTAATTCCGTGCGCGGTGCGCGCGAATAATTGTTCAATATTCAATGTTCAACTCTCAATGTTCAGTACCCAATGTTTAATGTTCAGTGCCCAATGTTTAATGTTCAATGTTCAACTCTCAATATTCAATGTTCAGTACCCAATGTTCAACTCTCAATGTTCAGTGCTCAGTGCTCAGTGCTCAATATTCAGTGCTCAATGTTCAGTACCCAATATTCAACTCTCAATGTTCAGTACCCAATGTTCAGTACCCAATGTTTAATGTTCAGTGCTCAATGTTCAGCATTCAGTGCTCAATGTTCAATATTCAGCGCCCAATGTTCAATGTTCAGTGCCCAATGTTCAATGTTCAGTACCCAATGTTCAATATTCAGTGCCCAATATTCAGTACCCAATGTTCAAGGGTGGAAACGCTCAATGAGTATTCTTGCGCGCGGTTGAAATGCTCTTTCCGCTGATTCGAATCAGTTCTACATATTCACTCAAAACAGGATCAACGACTTCGGCGGTTAGATATTTCTTTCGGTTGATGATTTTCAACCACACGCGGGATTCTTTTAGTTCTTTAAGGACAATTCCAAATTTATGAATGAAATCTTTTCTAGATTCAGCCCCCTGCACTTCCCCATAATTAGCTGCCGGTGAAGTTCCGGATCGTGTCAACTGGCCGGCAACGTGGATTCCTGCTGTTGTTTTGGGAAGCTGCTCAGTAACGTCCAAACCCATGGCCGCAAAGCCGACCAAACGGTCTTCTAAATCGTATGCCTGATCTTTGTACATTGAAAATTGAACATTGAAAATTGGGTGTTGGGTGTTGAGTATTTACCTAGTCCATCATGTAGTCGAGAATCTGCGTGAGACGCCCTTTGAGCTCGGCGCGCGGCACGACCATGTCGATGAGTCCGTGTTTTTCAAGGAACTCGGCGCGTTGGAAGCCTTCGGGCAAATCCTGCTGTGTGGTTTCTTTGATCACACGCGGGCCGGCAAAGCCGATCAGGGCACCGGGCTCTGCGATGATGATATCGCCGAGGGTGGCAAAGCTGGCCATGACACCCGCCATGGTCGGGTGGGTTAAAATAGGGATGTACGGCAGACCGGCGGCGGCGTGCCGGGCGAGCGCGGCGCTGGTTTTGGCCATCTGCATGAGGCTGAAGAGCCCTTCATACATCCGGGCGCCGCCGGAGGCGCAGACGATGACGCAGGGCATTTTTTCGGCGGTGCAGCGTTCAATCTGGCGGGTGATTTTTTCTCCGACCACGCTGCCCATGCTGGCCCCGAGGAATTTGAAGTCCATCACGCTGAGGCCAACCGAGCGACCGTTGATTTTGGCAGCTCCGCAGGTGACGGCATCTTTGCAACCGGTTTTTTTCTGGTTGGCTTCCAGTTTGGCGATGTATGAGTCCTGACCGGTGAAACCGAGCGGATCGGCAGACGTCATATTGGCATCCCATTCTTCGAAGGTTCCTTCGTCGGCAAACAGATTGATGCGGTCCTGCCGGGGAAGCATGAAGTGGTGTTGGCACTTGGGGCAGACCTGGAGATTTTCATCCAGTTCCTTGGCGTAGAGAATTTCATTACACCCCGGGCACTTTTCCCACAACCCACCGGGAACATCCCGCTTGCGAACCTGAACTGATGAATATTTTTTTCTACCAAATCCTAAAGCCATAAGTAGTCCCTCTGGAATATTGGAAAGTTGGAACAGTGGAGGATTGGAAAATCAGCATTCCAGTACTCCCTTATTCCATCACTCCATGGTTTCCGTCATCCTCTAGCCACTGTGATCACGTGCACCGATTCCGCACCGCCCTTTTTGAGCGCGCCGGCACAGGCATTGACTGTCGCGCCGGTGGTCATCACATCGTCCACCAACAAAATCCTTTTACCATTCAGCCGGGCAAAAAGCCCGGCTCTAAACGCGCCGGATACGTTAGCGGTACGCTGAGGGGCTGTCAAACCCGTTTGACTCACAGTCGATCGAGCACGCCGCAGCTTCTTATCCTTATAGGGAAGTTCCATCCGTCGCGCCAGGGCAGCTCCTAAAAGCGCCGACTGATTAAAGCCGCGCGCACGTCGGCGGGCCGAAAAGAGCGGAACGGATGTGATCCAGTCGAAATCCACGCTGGGATATTCCGCATTCACACAGGCCTGGAGCAGACTGGCCAGATCATCAACAACCCACAGCGCGTTGTTATATTTCAGTGCACGCAGCGCTTCGCCAACCGCGCCCTCGTAGCGGGTTGCCGAGCGGGCGAAATCAAAATGCGGCACTTGGCGGCTGCAGGCAAAACAAGTGTAGTCGTGCTGGATATCGCCGGCGACAGGGTCGCCGCAGCACATACAGAACGGAGGTTCCACTCTCGGCGTATCGGCGAGACAGTCCCAACAGATATACCGCAAGGGCTCCGGAGAATCCGAACCGCACCCAATACAATTTCGAGGATAAAGAAGATCCAACACGCCGAAATGATAATTTATCATGAGCAGAGACAGAAGACTGCATTGACTATAATCGCGGCGGTCAAAACATGAAAATTGGCAATGAAAACCCCCGTGCTGCTTTTCTGCGCCAGAAAGTTGAACTTTTATGTTCATTGCTTTTGACAACCCGCCCCCGCTTCTCTACCTTATCCGCTCTTCCGTATTTTACGGGCCGGTAGCTCAGTTGGTAGAGCATGTGACTTTTAATCACAGGGTCCTGGGTTCGAGCCCCAGCCGGCTCACTCTTTTCGTGAGAGAACCCATCTCTCCTTCCCTTTTTTCCAATGGTTCGGCAAACTCACCACAGGTGTCTGGAACTTTTCCGCTTATTTTTTCCAACCCTTGGAAAAATTACTGGGTGTAGACTCCCTCCTTCGCCAAGGCTACGGCGGACAGGCAGCCTGCTTCCAAGGTTTGGAAAGTTTTGTGTTTCAACTCTGCGGCAGGCGGGTAATATTCAAACCTTATGAGCTGGTACATTACTCTTTTAGCCTGCGGGCTGTTTTTGATTGGAATCGAAATCTTTGTTCCCGGCGGCGTGCTCGGCATTTTCGGTGCGGCGGCGCTGATCGCCGCGGCGGTTATCGGCTTCAATATTTTCCCGCTTTGGCTGGGCTGGCTCAGCGTGTTTGTCATTCTGGGCCTGACAGGTCTAGCTGTGTTTATCTGGATGAAGTACCTCCCGCAAAGTCCGATCGGCCGAGCGCTCTCCCTGTCGCAAAAAATCGATAAAAAAGACCGCGACGACTCTCCATGGAAACCCGGCATGACCGGCACAGCCGTAAGCGAACTCCGCCCGGCCGGAAAAGCGGTCATTGAGGGCCAGCGCGCCGATGTGGTTGCCGAAAACGGAACGTTTATCGATCAGGACACCCCCGTTAAAATCGTCCGGGTGTCCGGAAACCGTATTTATGTAGAGGAAATGGAAGAATGAGACACGGGATGCGAGATACGGGATTCGGGATTGCGCTAGCAGTACTGCTGGCGGTACAGGTTGCAAGCGCGGTTGAATTCATCCAGACCAACGAGTTCGTCGTATCGGAAAACGCATCGATTCTGAATGAAACCTGGCTGTCCGCACAGAGGATCACCATCAACGGCACCGCAACCAATGACCTATTTGCGACCGCGCCGATGATTGAGCTCAACGGCACATTTAGCGGCGATGTCTGGAGTGCGGGAAACGATATTACTGCCGAAGGAATTTTTCTGAACGATGTCCGGTTGATTTCCAAAACCACGCAGGTTTTCGGCACGCTGCACGGCTCTCTGATTGCCGGCGGAACCACCGTAAAAATTGGCCGGACAGCCGTACTCTATCAGGACGTCCTGTGTTTCGGAGAAAATGTCATCATCGAGGGCTCCGTCGCCGGGGATGCACGGGTCATTGCACAACGAGCCATAATCGGCGGCAAAATCGACGGCGACCTAACTATTACGGCTCAGGAAATTGTGATTCTGCCGGGTACCATTCTGAACGGCGACCTGATCTACACCGCACCCAATGAACTGGTGCTCTCCCCGACTGTTATACTAAGCGGCACGCTAAATCGAACCTTTGAAGCCGCCCCGGTCCGAAAACTGTTGAAGAAAAACCTCCCCGTTCATTTTATGTTCGGACTTGCCGCGCTGATCACCGGGCTAGTTTTCGCCGGACTCTTCCCCCGTTATATGGGCACGACGCTCTATACACTGAATACATCGCGCGGGCTCTGCTCACTGGCCGGCTTTGCCGGGCTGGTCATCATCCCGATGGGCGCATTCGCACTGCTGTTCACTCTGATCGGCCTACCGCTGAGCATCTTGATCTTTCTCTTCTATTTCATCCTGCTCTACCTGAGCAAAATTGCCGGTGCACTCTGGATTGGGTCGGCTCTTTTGAGGCGCAAGGAATTCAACAAGCGAAAAGCTGCCGCCCCGCTGGCGCTCGGCCTACTCATCATCTACGCGCTCACCAGTTTCAAAGCCACCGGCATGCTGATCAACTTTGTGATCCTCATTTTCGGTTTTGGAGCGCTGCTCATATCTCTTTTCAAAAAACCGGTTCTGGTAATCCAGACTCCGGATGCTGTCAATGAAATCAATAAGGAGGGTTAACTCATGGGAACCATATTAGGCATCTTTCTGCTCATCGTCGTATTTGTCTTCGCCGCCATCATTCTTTCTGTTCTCGCCGCCTGGGTTCAGGCCTGGGGTTCGGGAGCCTATATCAAGCTCAGCAGCCTGATCGGGATGAAAATCCTGCGCAAAGTGCCGGTCATGCTGATCACCCGCGCGCGCATTCAAGCCTCCAAGGCAGGAATCGATATTGATACCGATCTGCTCGAAGCGCACTTTCTCGCCCGCGGCAATGTCATCAATGTCGTACAGGCGCTGATTGCGGCCGATAAAGCTAACATTGAGCTGAGCTTCCAGCAGGCCGCCGCCATTGACCTCGCAGGCCGCGACATCCTTGATGCGGTCGCCACCAGCGTCAACCCCAAGGTCATCGACTGCCCCAACCCCGAAAAGGGAACCCCCTTCCTGGATGCGGTGGCCAAAGACGGAATCCGACTGCTGATCAAAGCACGCGTAACCGTTCGCACCAACCTTGAACAGCTCGTCGGGGGAGCCACCGAAGACACGATCATCGCCCGCGTCGGCCAGGGAATTGTCAGTGCCGTCGGTTCGATGTCCTCCTACAAAAACGCGCTCGAAAATCCGGACAGCATCTCCAAAAAGGTGCTCGACAGCGGCCTCGACGCACAGACCGCCTTTGAAATCGTCTCCATCGACATTGCGGACGTTTCCGTAGCCGGAACGGCCAACACCGCCAACGTGGGTGCGCAGCTTGAAACCGAACGCGCCGAAGCCGACAAAAAGATGCGTCAGGCCGAAGCGGAAGGCCGCCGCGCCATGGCCATTGCCCAAGAACAGGAAATGCGCGCGCGCGTGCAGGAAATGCAGGCCAAAGTGATTGAGGCACAGGCGCAAGTTCCGCTCGCCATCGCTCAGGCTTTCAAGGACGGCAACCTCGGCATCATGGACTTCTACAAAATGCAAAATGTGTTAGCCGACACCTCCATGCGCGAATCCCTCGCTGAAGGCGACGAACCCAAGGGAGAATAAGTGAATTCTTTCCTCGTCAAAGCAGAAGCCGAAGGCTTCATCTGGCTGATCGTCGGTGTATTCTGGGTTATTGCCCAGATCGCCGGCGCGGCCAAAAAGAAGCCGCCGCAACGTCCGGCATCGGATGATGCAGAGGAACGCTTCGAAGATCCTTTTGGCGACCTCATGCGCAAGCTGGGCGGCGCTCAGGAATTTAAAATTCCGACCCCGCCGGAACCGAAAGAAATCAAAACGGAACGCCCGTGGGAACCCGGCGACATAGAGGCCCTGCCCGATGTGCAGCCGGTCCGCCGGGCAAAGCCCCTTCCGAAGCCAAAGCCCCTTCCAACGCCGGAACCCATCGAAGTGCCGAATGTGGATATCCGCTCGTTCAAAAGCGCTATGCCATCTATGAAGTTTCCCGCGATGAAGCTCAGCTTCCAAGGTTCGGAAAAATCAGGCTATGGGGTTTCAAAGGCTGGAAAAATCATCAATTCGTCCGACAAACAGACCCTGCGTCGGGCTGTTCTCGGTCATATGATCCTCGGCAAACCGAAAGCGCTGGAGGGCTGGAGCAGCGGAACCGTGGAATAATGAAGTCGGGAAACGTCCCGACGAAACCCGCCTCAGTGCGCGGCGGCCTCCACCGCAGGCAGTTTCCGCTCCGCGTTGTCGGGCATCAGCGGACAAAGCACGGTGAGCATTCCCCATGCAATCAGGCAGGCGGTTAATGCCGAAAGCGTGCCAATTTTGATCCATTGAAAAAAGCTGATGTGTATTTTGAAGTTTTTTTCGAGCATGCCCAGCGCGACAATATTGGCGGTACTGCCAATGAGGGTGATGTTCCCGCCAAAGCAGGCGCCGAACAGCAGCGCCCACCACAGCGGCATGACTTTTACGCTTTCACCCAGTGCCTCAATGACCGGGGCGAATGCGGCCACAAAGATGACGTTGTCGACAAAGGCTGAGCCGACCGCGGTCGTCGCCATAATAACGGGGATGAGCACCTTGATGTCAGTGCCGAATGCAGAGATGAAACGGTCGGCCATCAGCTGGGTGACCCCGGTGTAGGCCAGCGTTCCGGCGATGGCGAACAACAGCATAAAAAACAGCAGGGTCCACCAGTCGACCTCGGCCTCGACGTAGTGGCGGGCGCGATCGCGTTTAAAAATCATAATCACCCCAGCGCAGGCGAGCGGTGCGACGAGCAGAATACTGTTCGGGTCGAGATGGAGGGCTTCTTCGAGCGTATGATGCAAAGCGATGAACACGAGCGTCAAAATAAGAACGGTAAGTCCTTTACCATAAGGAACTTTCACCTTCGGGACCAAGCTGAGATCGCGATCCATGCGCTCTTTGAGGCGCGCGTCAAACTCATCCAGCTCTTTGCGGTACCACCACATGGTTACACCCACACAAGAGCCGAGAGCCAGCACCATGATCGGGAAGGCCCACTGGATAAAATCGGAGAAGGTCAGATGAGCTTTGGTGCCGATGTAGATGCCGACCGGATTGCCCATCATGGTGCCGGCGCTACCGATGTTGGTGCACAAAACACAAATGATAATGTACGGTGCGGGATTAAGCTTGAGGCGGTTGCAGACCTGGAAAACGAGCGTGGAAATAAAGATGATGGAGGTCACTTCGTCCACCGCGCAGGCAAGCAGCGCGGAGGCGACTGCCGTGACCGCAATGAATTTGCGGCCGGTGATTCTCGGAATGGAAATAATGCTCTGGACGATCCATGTAAAAAAACCGAGATCGCGCAGTGCGCCAACAATAATCATCATGCCGACCAGAAAGAGGATCACCGGCAGGGACGCCTCTTTCACAAAATGGTCGATATCAAGCGATTTGGTGCAAATCAGAACCCCAATCCCGAGAAAGGCGATCGCCAGCCGGAAGTTCCAGAAAAAAAGAGTACCCAGGATAATGGCAAAAAAAACAGAGGTTGCCGCTGACTGCTGGCTGGTCAACCCCATGGCGGCCCCGCCAAACCCGATGCTGAGACTGATCCCGAGCAAAAGCGTCATGCGCCCGATCATCTGTTTTCGAGTCAGTACTCCTCCGTGATTATCATCGTGCATATTCTTATCCTCATTCTCTTAATCAACCTCCTAATCTTAATCTCACTCCGACCGCCCCAGGAAGGGATTAGGATGCAGAGGTTGATTAGGATTAGGAAAAAACACTAGGCCCAAAAAAGTTTAGTTGAGAAGCCCGCGAGATCCACCGCACCGGCCAGTCGACGACCCTCCAGCACCTGAATCTGTCGAACCCCCTGACGTAGAAATATTTTTGCGAGTTGCACCGCCGGCGTATCTAAGGAAACCGTCACCTGATCCTCGCGCATAAAATCTGCTAGCTTGGTCTCTTGGTCTTTTTTGATCATATCGGCGAACGGCTCGAACCGCAGAATCGGCGTCAGGTCTTCCATCCAGAGCAGATGTTCCGGCAAACTCTGGCGAAGCAGATCCTCCATGCTAATAATTCCGCGCAAATCCCCCTCTTCATCAATCACCGGGATATCCTGCACCTGCTGTGAACAAAACTCATGAATCGCACGGTTCAGCGTATCGCTCTCCAACAGGGTCACAGGATTCCGATCCATCACATCGGCGGCCGTCAAATAAACGTCCTCCAATGTGTCTTCCGTCAGGAAAAGTTTACAAACACTCTCTGCGGATGCCGTTGCTACGAACTCCGGCACATTGATGTCTTTCAGAATGGAGGAGAGCATGGAGAGGATTCGCAGATAGGCACTGGGGTCGCTCTTCGGGGTGAGCACCAGAAGAACGAGGTGTACCGGATCCTTATCTGCATCAAAAACGATTCCAGCACGGGTTGTTGCAATGGCGACCAGAGGCATTTCCAGAGAATCCAGACGGGCATGAGGCAAAGCCACGCCGGGAGCAATCACGGTCGGAAGAACCGCCTCCCGTTCTTTGAGAGCCTGTTCAGCAACTACGGGATCGAACCCGTCCCGGGTTTTCTGCAGCCGGCTTACCAGCATGCCCAGCACTTCATCCCGCGCCGAAACTTCCACTTCAAAAAGAACGTTTTCCTGACTCAAACAGTCACTCAACTGAATATCCATCCATACCTCCTGCGTATAAGTAATAGAGTGTAATCATTTTCCCAATGCTTGGAAACACAGAAACCTGTTTTCTCACAGACTTGCGGACAGATGGTTTCGCAGGTAGTTTTTGCCGGATGAACAAACCAACCCATCAGCAACTTGTAGATGTTTGCATTGAGGCGGCCCGCAAGGCGGGAAGCTATGCGCTTGAAAACATTCACCGCCGCGAAGAATATATTGAGCAGTTCGAGCACGACATCAAACTGGTGATGGATCGCGAGTGCCAGACTCTGGCCGAAAAGATTATCCTCTCGCACTTCCCTGATCACGCCGTTCTTGGCGAAGAAGGCACCATCGAAACAACACACGATTTTGAATGGATTATCGACCCGATCGACGGAACCGCCAACTACACGCAGGGCCTTCCAACCTGGTGCTGTTCGATTGCCGTCCGGCACAACACCCAAATTCTGGCGGGCTGCGTCTACGTTCCCGTGCTGGACGAGTGCTACACCGCCACCGTCGACGGACCGGCTTTGCTCAATGGTGAGCTCATCCACGTATCCAATGTTCCGACCCTTGGAAAGGCCACCTTCTTTGGCGGACTCACCAAAGACATCGACCCGCGGGCGATCGCTCTCTTCAGCGAACTGGCGCCGCAGGTGAACAAAATCCGCATGATCGGCTGCGCGGCGATCGACACTTGCCATGTCGCCTGCGGCCGCTCCGACGGCTATTACGAACCCGGCCTCTATATTTGGGATATCGCCGCGGCCGGCCTGATCGCCGAACGCGCCGGTGCCACCATCACCGAATGGCCGCGCGGCGAAACGCACGGAATCCGCTTCCTCTGCACCACCCCGGCAATTCACAACGATCTTAAAACAATCATCGGAAAACACTTCGCATAAATATTTAATACGCAACATTCAATATTCAATTCACACCAGAGTCCTCATTGAGTATCCCAGCTTGAGCATTGTACATTGAGCATTGTTTATTGGTAATTTACGCCTTTTCAACAGGATCTCATTACATGAAAAAATCAACGCTAAAAAAGGCAATGCCGGATCTGCACCACCTCTACGAAGCGGCCGTGCAAGACGTGGGTGCCGATCTCGACTTTGCCGCCCGGGTTTTCAAAAACAAACGCAAACGGCCGGCACGCGATCTACGGGAGGATTTCTGCGGCACAGCGGCGCTGGCCTGTGAGTGGGTCAGACGGTCATCCAAACACCGCGCTTGGGGCGTCGACATTGACCAACCGACCCTCGACTGGGGACGAGAGCACAACATTCCCTACATTTCATCACGCCGTAGTAAAACGAAGGCGGACGGCGATAAAGCCGGTAAAATCGAGCTAATCTGCGGCGATGTGATGACCGCCAAAACCCCGCCGGTCGATCTGGCGATGGCACTCAACTTTTCCTACTGCATCTTCAAAACCCGCGACCTGCTACGCGCCTATTTTAAAACGGTGCGCAAATCGCTCAAAAAGGACGGCCTGTTTATAATGGATCTGTATGGCGGGACAGAATCCATTGAGACAAAGCTTGAGCCGCGCGATGTCGAAAAGTTCACCGCTAAAGACGGTACGAAAGTTCCAAAATTTGAATATATCTGGGATCAGGATGTCTACAACGTCATCGACCACCACGTCGTCAACTACATCCATTTCAACGTTCCAAGGTTTGGAAAAATCAAAAAAGCCTTCACCTACGACTGGCGTTTATGGACCCTGCCGGAATTGCAGGAACTGCTGATTGAGGCCGGTTTTCAATCCGCCGAAGTCTACCTGCACGGCTGGGATAAGGATGGCGAATCCGACGAAACCTATCGCCGCCGCAAGGTGTACGAAAACTCACTTGGATGGGTCGCCTACATCGTTGGCATCAAATAGATCTCAATCTACAAATCACGATTTGTTATTTTTTTCTATTTTGTCGACTTCGGAGCCTCCACCCATTTAGCACGGGTGGAAAGAGACTCTGGCTTGCAGAAATCGCGCTGAAGTTTTTTGCCGTCCGGCGTGGTGTAAACCACACGAACCCACAAACCATCCGCATCAGCATCCATATTGCTCGTCGTTCCATCACCAAAATAGTACCCCGAACGCAAATCCCAGGACACAAGGACAAATGGCTGGGTCTCAAACGTATAGCGGCCCATGGGCTTCAGGCTCATCTCCAGAGAATCCTCGTAATATTTCTGCTCAGACTTGCCGCTCCGACTCTCTTCCGTATAAAAAAACCGGCACTCCACCTTCAAATCTTCAAACGCAACCTCCGATCCGTTGCGAAAATCGAGGGTATAAATAAAGCCGTCATAATCAACATCGGCGGTGCCATGATCACTTTCGTAACCCATCTCTTTGAGATCTCTTCCTTTCAGCCGAGATTGCTTGATTTTGAGCAAAATATTCTTCTCAAACAATTCTTTCGATGAAAGCTTAGATGACAGCTCCTGTGCCATACACGGAACAGAAAAAATCAGACAGATTGCCAAACGAACAACCCAGCCTGCCCAACAAGATTTTTTAATTGAATTCATAGTCTCAAGAGTCAAACAATCTCTTGAAGAAATCAAGGGGAAACCCAGAAACCCTTACAAATCGAACGGTTTAAATCGGCTCTTCTAAACCCTTGAAAACCGCCGGTTTCGAGCGCTAATTTTGTCCAAACATTGGAATTGATGACGATTCGTCAGACGAAACCCGCAAGAAACAAACTTACTGCGAGAACTCCCTTGGCCGGATCGCCTGCCTCATCGGCATCCGATCCATTTTTCTTCCTTGAGCAACTCTTAATCAGAGGGACTTAGGCTCCAAAACTCGCGGTATTTTCCCTGGCCGCCTATAGTCCGAAACACCCGAACGTACAATCCAACCAGCTTAGATCGAATCTGTTTCGGCAGGCTTTTTGTGTCCGGATATCCGCTTCGCCGTGAGCTAGAAACCATAATAAAAGGCTCTGTTTCTGCTTTAAATCGCCCCCAAGGTTTAATTAAGTCGATCCCCATTTCCCCGGAGTGAAACTCAATACTCTTTTTGTTTTTTAATTCGTCACTCCAAGACTGCCCGAGCTCATAATAACAGCGATACTGGACGGTCAGGTTTGTCAGGCTCTGTCCTCCAATATTTTTGAACTCCAAGAAATACCGAACCCCATCATGCTCGACAAAGGTAGGGCCTTGTCCATCATCTTTAAGGCCCCACGTCTCTAACTCTGCCTTTGGAATCTTTTCCATTTCAATTCGAAGACTCAGGTTTTCAAGGGTCGTTATTTCCGGCAGCCCGGGTTCCTCTAAAAACGCAGACCCTTTCGGCGACACGGGCTCCTGAGCAAACACAGATGCGGAAAAAAGCCCCGCAATGAATACAGCAATTATTCGGTTAATCATATTTTACAGCTCCTACCAGAAACACCTCCGACCCGTATCGAACGGTTTAACGGGAAGATCAGGCTAAACAACCCTATTATAAAAACAAGAGCAAACCCTTTAAATGTGGCTTAAAACACCCGCCTCACCGCAAACCGAAACAATTAAAAAAACCAGCAGCAACGCCTGAAAAAAAACAGAAGAATCGGTCGCTTATTTTTTCCAATGTCCCTATGTGCCAATGAAAGTGAGACACGAAAGTGAAACACACGGGCGCAGAGGAGAAAAAAAATGGGAACCATTAATCAACAGAGAGCCGGAGACCGGAATCTGACCCTGAACAGTTCGTCGGCGGA
>Ga0307990_1000576_pt1 | contig 32481 bp, 28 predicted proteins | sample EllFjometagen129_FD_203168 | JGI IMG/M metagenome (GOLD analysis project Ga0307990, IMG submission 203168) | Marine microbial communities from Ellis Fjord, Antarctic Ocean - #129 | ecosystem: Environmental > Aquatic > Marine > Unclassified | place: Southern Ocean | collected 2014-10-08
GTTGCAGTTTCCAAAGCTATATCGTGTATTTTCTTTTCATAATCATATATCTTCTCAGCTTCTTCATCTTTCCCTTGGAGTTTTAGTAATGCATTTTCATAAACAGTAGTCATCTTTGCTTTTTTAGCATCTAAAAGTTCCATTTGCTTAGTAATCTTTGCTTCTTCAGATTCTTCAATTATTCTTAGTTGTTCTTGTTTAGATTCAATAAGTGTTTCTCTTTCTTCCTCTATTTCTTGTGCTTCAGATTGAGCTTTTTGTTTAATTCCATCAACTTGATCTGTGATTTCTGTTTTTTCATCTTCAAGTTTATCATAGTTATTTTTTCTGCTTAAATTCAATTTTTCTATAGTGTCAACTAATCGTTTCTCTATTGGATTAGTTTTTTCTTTCTTTTCAATTTCAAGTAATTTTTTTGCCTTTAGAACATTTAATTCAACATTTTTAATTATCTCTTTGTCTAATTTTAATAATGGGAAATACAAAAAGTTAATCTCTATAACAATGCCCGTTTTAAGATCTTTTAGTGATGAGAAGCATGATTCAAAAACATTTATAACCATTCCTCTTAAAGTCTCTATATTTTCTGTTTTTTGCTTTGTTAATTTGTTTAAATCTGATTTGATTTGATTTTTTATCAATAATTCTTTTTCTTTTTTAGTAGAATTAATTGAATCCAATTTTTTATTTAATTCTACATCTAATTTTGATAATTGTTTGTTATATCTCTTGATTTGATTTTGGTCAGTAGAAGAAGAAATATTATTAACTATTCCTCTTTTTTCCAGTTCGTTCATAAATTTGTTAGCTTCAATAAGAGCTGAAAAAGTACTTTCAATATATTTTGAAGATTTCTCATAAATTAGAGAGTTTTTCACTGCTAGGTCCGTAATTTGAGAAATTGAGAAATTTTCATCCAAGAAAGTTTCAGTAGTTTCTTTTATGAAATTACTGAAAATGTCATCATTTGCTTCTAACTTGCTGAGTCTTTCATTAATTATTGATTCAGATTTGATTACATTTATCTTTGGATCCTTAACTTCTCTTTCAAAAGCTTCATCTATTCTAGAATACTTATGTGCAATTTCATCTATAATATTATTTACTTGTTTTTCATTGTTTAGTTTTTCTTTTGAAATTTGTAAGTCAATATTCGACGAAAAGACCTCTTGATCATAACTCAACAGGTTAACTTGTTCTATAAATTTAAGTAGATCTTCTTCAAGATGGTTATTTACTACTTCCATTCTATAGTTTGCTTCTTTTTCAATGTTTATCATACTGTTATTTATTTCTTTTGAAATAAGAATACTGTCCTTTTGAACTTCAAATCTGGTAATAGATTTTTCAAGATCAAATACTTCTAATTCAGTGTTAAAGCTACTTTTCAAGATGTTTTGTTCTAATTTTGTGCTATTTAATCTAAGTTTGTATATTTCATTTGCTTTGCTATCTTTTAATTTTGCTTTTTCAGTAGACTTATCCAATTTTTCTTTATTTTTAACTCCAGAAATGTCTTTACTATTTTCTGATAATTTATTTTTTACATTCATTTCTTCGAATAGAATACTATTTTTAAGTTCTCTGCTCAAAATCTTTGACTCATGTTTTTGCTTAACACGCTTGATGTTATATCGTTCTTTTATTTCAGAAACTTCAATCTTTTCACGCATATTACTTTCTTCAATATCTCTTAACGGTTCAGAAGTATCTAAGAATTTATTAATCTCATCTATTTCTTGATTAATAACAGTTAATTGTTCAATTGATGACTTATTAAGAGATAACAAGTTTCGTTTAAAGTTATCGAACAAATCAGTGTACTTAATTATAAAATCTGTTTTCAAACGTTCATTTTTAATCAAAAAATCATTATTAGAAAGTTCAAAATTATTTAATTCATTTTTAGTCAAAACATTAATATTCTTGAAATAATCTCCAGTGTCTTTAATTTCATTTTGATCACTCAACAAGAATAATTCTAGTTTCTCCAGATTTTCTAATTCGTTTGATAAAGTTCGGTTTAATAAAGTTACTTCATCTTCTAACAAAACTATTTTTTCATTTAAAATACGTTCTTCATACTTTACAGTAGTAGAAGCTCGTAAATTAAATAATTCTATTTTCATTTTAATCGTCTTTTTTGTGTTTTTTGATTGGTTCTCAATTTCTTCTTCCTTAGCAAGATTCAGCTTTTCTAAGTTAATTTGAAGGTCCTTCATAACCAATTCTTTTCTCACGTCAAAACCGTTTTTAATTGTTTCGATTTGCTCTTCGAGATGTAGAATATATTCACTAAATCTTTTTTTATGTTTGTCTTGAAGAATATCAATTTCATTTTTAATCTTTTTTACTTTTATATTAGATGCTTTTTTAATATTAGTAGTGTCTGCATTTAGATGTTTTTCAGTTTCAGCAAGTGATGAATTAATACTATCACTTATAATCTCTTTTGTTTTCAAATAGGTTTGTAAATTCTTAGAAATATCTTTGTTTAGGTTGGTTTTCAAGTTGTTAATATCTGTTAACTTCTTATTCAATAAATCAGAATATTCCTTTATTTGTTTTATATGTATTTTATGGTTATTCTTAAAATTGTTACTGTAGATATCCAGCTTTTCTACATAAGATTCTACATTTTCTCTATATCTAGTCTGAACTTTATTAGTATCAACTATTTCAGTAGAATTTAGTTTAGTAATAATTTGCTTTGTTTCTTCAATTTTAATAACATTGTTTTCTTTTTCTTCGGTTCTATATATTTCAAACTCTTTCTTGATTCTTTGATCCTTAGTTCTTAACTTAACAAGCTTATTTTCAACAGCTTTTTCTATTCTTTGCATTTTAAGCTCTGTTTTTTCACTTAGAATATTAAGGTTTTCTTTTGATTTTTTCTCTTTAGATAAAAAGTCTTTATGTGATTTCAAAGACTTTTTGTCATGACTATTATTTAATTTAGTAATTTTCTTAACAATTGGTGCAATTTTAGAATTATATTCAATCTCCACATCATAAGATGCTATATCAAAACTCTTCAAATCCTTATTCTTCAAAATACAGCACCTCCTAAATGCGATAAAACAGCCATTTACTGTCATAATTCTATCATATTTTAAAACTTAATACAATATTTATATATTATATATATATAATTTCAAAAATGATTTTGTAAAAATCTGTGTTTAATGTATAATTTTTATGAGGTGTTCAAAAATGGAAAATAAAATATTAACTAATGAAATTCTTGAAGAAGACATAGAAATTTTGTCTTTAAGACCAAAGTTTTTAAAAGAGTATATTGGGCAGAATAAAGTTAAAGAAATGATGGATATTTTTATTCGAGCAGCAAAGAATAGAAACGAAGCATTAGATCACGTCCTTTTATACGGGCCACCTGGACTAGGAAAAACGACTTTAGCTAATATAATAGCCAATGAAATAGGAGTTAACATAAAAGTAACTAGCGGTCCTTCAATCGAAAAAAGCGGGGATTTAGCAGTCATATTAACAAGCCTAGAACCGGGTGATATTTTGTTTATAGATGAGATCCATAGACTACCTAGAATTGTTGAAGAAATTTTGTATCCAGCAATGGAAGATTTTGTTATTGATATTATTGTTGGAAGAGACACAACTTCTAAATCAATTAGAGTAGATTTACCACCATTTACTCTTGTAGGTGCTACAACAAGATATGGCGACTTAAGCGCCCCATTAAGAGATAGATTTGGTGTTGTACATAAATTAGAATATTATAATGATTCAGAATTAGAACAAATTTGTGAAAGAACATCAAAAATTTTCGAATGTGAAATTCATAAAGATGCTCTATTTGAAATAGCAAGAAGAAGCCGAGGTACGCCAAGAATTACTAATAGACTATTTAGAAGAGTGAGAGATTTTGCTGATGTTTTAAATGATGGAATCATAAGTATGGACATTTGTAAACTAGCATTAGGGAAGCTTCACATTGATGAAATCGGATTAGATTCAAAAGATTATGACTATTTACTTGGGATAATCGAAAAATTCGAAGGTGGACCAGTAGGAGTGGAAAGTTTAGCCGCTTCAATTGGCGAAGAAGTCACAACTATTGAAGATGTTTATGAACCCTATTTATTACAAATCGGATTCATTAAACGTACTCAGAGAGGTAGAGTTGCTACAGAAAAAGCATATAAGCATCTAAAAAAGACTCATAATTCGAGGTTATTTTAATGAAAGTAAGTGACTTTGAATATATTCTTCCAAAAGAGCTAATTGCACAAACTCCGCTTAAAAATAGAAGCGCTTCTAGACTGCTAGTATTGAATAAGACTAGTGGAGAGATTAAACATGACCGTTTTAATAATATTGTAGACTATTTAAATAAAGGAGATGTATTAGTGCTAAATGATACATCAGTAATACCTGCAAGATTATTCGGAATTAAACAAGAAACGCTAGCATCTATTGAAATTTTATTATTAAAACAGCAGAATGATAATATTTGGCAATGCCTGGTCAAAAAAGCTCGTAAGATTAGCGTAGATACTGTGGTTTCATTCGGGAATGGAATTTTAAAAGCAAGATGTACAAAGGTTTATGACGAAGGAATTAGAGATTTTGAGATGATTTATGAAGGATTTTTTTACGAAATTATTGACCAACTCGGAGAAATGCCTCTTCCTCCATATATTCATGAAAAATTAATTGACCAAGATAGATATCAAACTGTATATAACAAATATAAAGGAAGTGCAGCAGCCCCAACAGCAGGACTTCATTTTACAAAAGACCTACTTGAAAAAATAAATCAAAAAAAGGTAAAAATTGCTTACATAACTCTTCATGTTGGACTAGGAACTTTTAGACCCGTTCAAGTAGATATAGTAGAAGAGCATCATATGCATAGTGAATTCTATCAAATGACTAAAGAAAGTGCTGACATCTTAAATAATGCTAAATCTAATAAAAATAGGATTATAGCAGTTGGAACTACTTCTTTAAGAACTCTTGAAACTATACTAAGAGATTATGATAACTTTCGAGAAGTATCAGCATGGAGCGATATATTCATATATCCTGGTTACACTTTTAAATCGGCAGATGCATTAATTACTAATTTTCATTTACCAAAATCAACTCTATTAATGTTAGTAAGTGCACTTGCTGGGAAAGAAAACATCACTAAAGCCTATAAAGAAGCGATTAATGAAAAATATAGATTCTTTAGTTTTGGTGATAGTATGTTTATTACCAGTGATTAATGAAAGACTTTAACTAAAAAAGCAGACAATTTCTAAAATTGTCTGCTTTTGTTTAATTATTTTAATGGTTTAAGTATTGCAGTAAAGTGTCTTAGAAATGGTGGTTCATAATCAAATCCTAATCCTACAAGTGAATCTCTATTCTTAAATACTTCAATTACTGCGTCAGCTACAACATCTAGGTGTTTATATGTGTAAGTCCTTCTTGGTATTGTCAATCTCATTAATTCAAGTGGACTTTCTAAATTTTTTCCAGTATCTGGATTTCTTCCAAGTAAGAAAGAACCAATTTCTACAGCTCTAACTCCCGCTTCAATGTAAACTGCATTAGTAACACTTTGAGCTGGGAATTCATAATATGGAATGTGAGGAACAAATTTTTTACAATCAACAAATACAGCATGCCCACCAGTAGGGTATTGTATTGGTACTCCTGCATCTCTTAATTTGTCACCTAAATATCTTACTTGATCTAAGCGATGTTCTAAATAATCTTCTTCCAAAGCTTCTTGCAGTCCAACACTAAGTGCTTCCAAATCTCTACCAGCAAGTCCACCGTATGTAGGGAATCCTTCCATTGGAACTATATAAGTTCTACATTTATTGTAGAAATCAGTATCGTTCTTAATAGCTATAAATCCTCCAATATTACTTAATCCGTCTTTTTTACTACTCATTAAGCATATATCTGCTAAATCAAATACTTCTCTAGCAATTTCTCTTGTTGATTTGTTTTCGTATCCTTTTTCTCTTGTTTTTACGAAATAAGCATTTTCTGCGTATCTTGCTCCATCAATAATAATAGTAATATTGTTTTTGTGAGCAATTTCTGAAACTTTATGCATATTTTCCATACTTACTGGTTGTCCACCAGCACTGTTATTAGTAATTGTGAAGATAATTCCAGCAATATTCTCTTTTCCTTTTTCAAGAATCAGTTTTTCTAACCTAATCACATCAAAATTACCTTTGAAAGGATGATAATTCTCTGTATCAAAACATTCATCAATTACACAATCAATAGCTCTAGCTCCTGCCATTTCAACATGAGCTCTTGTTGTATCAAAATGCATATTTGATATGAAATACATACCTTTTTTAGTAACTAATTGTGGTAAAGCAACTTGCTCAGCTCCACGTCCTTGATGAGCTGGTATAACATAATCATATCCAGTAATATCTTTAACTACTTTTTCAAATTTATAAAAACTTCTTGATCCAGCATAAGCTTCATCACCTTGCATTAAAGCTGCCCATTGAAAATGGCTCATAGCTCCAGTACCGCTATCTGTTAATAAATCAATGTAGACATCTTCGCTTCTCAAAGAAAAAGGATTATATCCTGCAGTTTTTAAATACTCAATTCTTTCTTCTTTGGTTGTCATTTTAATTGGTTCAACCATCTTAATGCGATAAGGTGGCGCTACATATTTTCTGTTCATGTTTTTCCTCCCGATAATAATTAATTTTAATCCAAAAACATTATACATTACAATGTTAGCGTTTTCAATCTTTTGTTTATATATTTCCAATTAATATTATAAGATACATCCTAATAACTATATTTTGAGTTATTATAGTCAAAATAAAACTAATGAATATAATTACAATCGTTTTTACAATTATTTCGTAGAAATCTACATCAAATACCTATTATTTTTAGTTGACCCATATTAAAACTACATTGATATTAATCATATTTTTAGTTGTATTATTTAAACATGGTCATAATCTAAAATCACAAAATAAAAGAAAAGTTTAAATTACTTTTATAAAAAATGAACTATTCAAAATTGAATAGTTCATTAAATTTATTCTTGCAAAGGTTTAATTTTCTTCATTAAGTATATAAATGGAGTATCCATGAATGCAACTATTACTTTAATAAGATAAGTTGTTATGAAAATATCTACGACAATATTATTTGGATATTCTCCAAGAAATACTATTGGAACAAAAATGGAAGTATCAATTAGTTGGCTAATTAGGGTAGATCCATTATTTCTAATCCATAAATGTTTATCCCCTGGAAGTTTTGATTTTATTTTTTGGAACATATAAACATCAAACAACTGGCTAACTATATAAGCTGACAAACTACCTAGTGCAATTCTAGGCAACATATTGAATATTATTGCTATTGAATCATGTGAAAAATCATCGATATTTGGAACGAACCAAATTGAGAATTTCATGATAATCACCGTAGCTAGTAAACTAAAGAATCCAATATAGACAGCCTTCTTAGCATCTTTTATACCATACTTTTCACCAAGTGCATCTGTCACTAAGAAAAGCGTACCGTACATAATATTCCCAAGTGTAGCGACTAAATGAACCCCAAAGAAATTAAAATCAATTGTTTTTGTTACTTGAATGTTGGCTAGTATTGTACCAAGTGCTATCCATGCGAATAATCCTGTTTTACCAAATAATTTATATGATAAAGTAATTAAAACAAAGTTAACAAGGGCAAATAAAATCCATAATAATTCATTACTCATAGTTTTTCCTCCTAGTTTTGATATCGCAGGATGGTTACGAACTGCGTATGTTTTTTAAGTATACTAAATATATATTAATAATGAAATTTTGTCAATTAAATGATTACTATTTGAAATAAAAGGGATGTACTTTATATTTTCACATTATTTTCTTATATAATTGTTTTTTTTATTATATAATGAAAAAGGCAAGAGAATGCAGGTGAGGCTTGATGATGCAAAGAGTAGGAATCGACATTGGTAGTACAACTATTAAGGCTGTCGTAATTAATGAATCTAATAAAATAATTTATAAAACATACCTACGACACAAAAGTAGTATAAATACATCTTTATTAAATCTATTAAAAGATATTGAAAAAACTTTTAATGGTCAAGAGATGTTTTTTAATTTTACTGGTAGTGCTAGTATGTTTTTAGCAGAAGGTATAAAAAGACAATTCACTCAAGAAGTAATTAGTGCAACTGAAGCCTTAACATATGATGGTGAAAAATTCGATGTATGTATAGAACTAGGCGGAGAAGATGCTAAAATTATCTTTTTTGATGGAAATAATGTTGAACAAAGAATGAATGGAACTTGCGCTGGTGGAACTGGTGCTTTTATAGACCAAATGGCTACATTACTAGATGTAGATGTAATTGAGCTTAATGAACTTGCGAAGAACTATGAGAAAATATACCCTATTGCTTCAAGATGTGGTGTATTTGCAAAAAGTGATATTCAACCTCTTTTAAATCAAGGAGCAAGACATGAAGATCTTGCGATAAGTATTTATCAAGCTATAGTAAATCAAACTATTGCTGGACTTTCTCAAGGAAGAAAGATAAAAGGAAGAGTAGCATTTTTAGGTGGACCTCTTACTTTTGCAAGTGAACTTAGAAAAAGGTTTATTGAATTTCTTAAACTAGAAAATGTTTTTGTACCAGAAGACGGAGAAGTATTTGTTGCCTTTGGGGCAGCTCTTTTAGCAAATGAAACCTCTTCAACAATTGAAGATCTTATGTCTTCTGTTGTTAATTATGACAAAACAGATAGAAGAAATCGTAAAAAAACTTTAAAACCTCTTTTTGAATCTGATGAAGATTATCAATCATTTATAAAAAGACATGATTTAGCTAAAGTTGAAGAAATAGATATTAAATCATATAGTGGTGATGCCTATTTAGGGATTGATGCTGGGAGCACAACAACGAAACTTGTTTTATTAAGTGAAGATAATGATATATTATATAGTTTTTATTCTCACAATAAAGGTAATCCAGTCGAAATGGTTAAACGTGCTCTTTATGAATTATATGAACAAATAGACGATAGAATTACTATTAAAAGTGCATATTCAACTGGATATGGAGAACAATTAATCAAAAATGCTTTTAATTTAGACAACGGTGAAGTTGAAACTATATGCCACTACAAAGCCGCAAAACACTTTATCCCAGATGTTCAGTTTATAATTGACATTGGTGGTCAAGATATGAAATGCTTCAAAGTAGAAAATGGAGTTATCACAACAATCATTCTTAATGAAGCATGCAGTTCTGGATGTGGTTCTTTCGTTGAAACATTCTCAACATCCTTAGGATATGAGATTAAAGATTTTGCAAGTCTCGCCTTAGAATCAACTCAACCAGTTGATCTAGGTAGTAGATGTACAGTATTTATGAATAGCGGAGTAAAACAAGCACAAGCAGAAGGCGCTAGTACAAGTGATATAAGTGCTGGCCTTGCATATAGTGTAGTTAAGAACGCTCTATATAAAGTAATTCGAGCAGTTGATGTAAAAGCTGAATTTGGAGAGAGAATTATTGTACAAGGCGGTACATTCTATAACAATGGTGTGCTTAGAGCTTTTGAACAAGAAATAGGAACAAAAGTAATTAGACCAAATATTGCCGGTTTAATGGGCGCATTTGGAGCAGCTCTTGTTGCTAAAGAACATAAAAAAGACAAATCAGATATTTTAACAAAAGAAGGATTAGATAAGTTCACTTATACTACAAAAAGTGCAGTTTGTAGAAAATGCAATAATTTCTGTGCTCTTACAATAAATATATTCAATGATAAAAAGTATATATCAGGTAATAGATGTGATAAAGGTGCAAACATTGTATCTACTAATGATCAATTACCAAACTTATACCTTTATAAATATGATAAAATCACTAGCTATGTATCAGATCCTTTAAAAACATATAAGAAAAAAATAGGAATACCATTAGTCCTTAATATGTACGAAAATATTCCATTCTGGTTTACTTTCTTTGATACTTTAGGATATGAAATTGTCTATTCAGACCGCTCAAGTAAGACAATCTATGAACTTGGACAAGAAACGATTCCAAGTGATACAATTTGTTACCCTGCTAAGCTTGTTCATGGACATATTGAAAACTTACTATTAAAAGATATTGACTACTTATTCTATCCAAATATTCCTTATAACTTCGCAGAAAAAAAACATCGAGATAATGAATATAATTGTCCTATTGTTGCCTTTTATCCTGAAGTTATAGGAGCAAATATGGATAATATTGATTTAAATACATATATTGATCCATATGTAAGTTTGAATAAAGTGAACTATTTTCTAAAAAATACTAAAAAATTATTTTCTGATAAATTCAATATGAAGAAAAAAGACATTGTAAGAGCCTATCATTTAGCTATAGCGGAATATAAAAGATATCGCGATGATGTTTTACTCGAAGGAAAAAGAAGTTTAGATTATGGAGTTGCTCATAATAAAAATATCATTTTACTAGCTGGAAGACCTTATCACATTGATCCTGAAGTCAATCATGGTATACCTAAATTGCTCCAAAGTTTAGGAATTGTTGTAATTAGTGAAGATTCAGTAAATATGTATGCTGACCAGGAAAAAGTTAATGTTTTAAACCAATGGACACATCATACAAGACTATATGATTCAGCAAAATTCATTTGCAAATATGAAAATGCTAATTTAATTCAATTAGTATCTTTTGGGTGTGGACTTGATGCTATTACAACAGATGAAGTAAAAAGCATTTTAGAAAAAAATCATAAATTATATACTCAAATAAAGATAGATGAAGTAAATAACTTAGGAACAGTCAATATCAGGGTTAGAAGCTTACTTTCAACCATGAAAGGAGTGTTATAATGGCTAAATTGGTATATGAAGGAAATCGAGTTATCTTCACAAAAGAAATGAAAAAAGAATACAAAATATTAATTCCTTCAATGGCACCATATCATTTTGATTTTTTCGTTGATATTTTAGAAAGTGAAGGTTACCAAACAGAAATATTACAAAATCATTCATTTGATTTAATACATGAAGGACTTAAATACTCACATAACGACATATGTGTACCTGCAATGCTAGTTATTGGACAATTTATTGATGCAATTAAATCAGATAATTATGATATCCATAAAACAGCAGTAATGATAAGTCAAACAGGTGGAGGATGTCGTGCTAGTAATTATTTAAGTCTTATCAGAAAAGCATTCATAAAAGCTGGATATGAGTTCATCCCTATAATTAGCTTTAACTCTGTAGGACTAGAAAGCAATCCTGGTTTTAAAATTAGTACAAGAATGATCTTTAAACTAACTAATTCATTGATCTTCGGTGATATTTTAATGCAAATTGTAAACGAGAAAATTCCTTATGAGGTAAATAAGGGTGAAACAATGCGCGTTTATAAAGAAGCCCATAAACAGCTTGCTAAAAGTGTTAGTTATAACGATTTAAGAGCTTGGCTTCAACCAAAAAAACTAATAGATAAAGTAATAAAACGTTTTTCAGAAATAGAAGTAGATAGAACAGTCTTAAAACCTAAAATAGGAATAGTTGGAGAAATTTATGTAAAATACTCTCCACTTGGGAACAACAACCTAGAACAATTACTAAGAAATGAAGGTTGCGAGGTAGTAACCCCTAGCATCTTTGACTTCTTCCTATATACTTTTGATTCAGCAGCATATGATGTTTCACACTATGGTGGAAAAAAATTATCAAGATTTAAGAATCTGGCAACAGTAGCATTTGTTGAGAAAAGAAAAAAAGTAGTCGCAAATATATTAGATAAATACGGTTTTACAAAACCGCTCTCATATAAAGAGATAAAGGCATTTACTAAGGGATTTATAAGTCATGGAACTCACGTTGGAGAAGGTTGGTTATTGACCGCTGAAATGGTTCATCTAATCCATAGTGATGTACCAAATATTGTCTGTGCACAACCATTTGGTTGCCTTCCTAATCATATCGCAGGAAAAGGAATGATTAAGAGAATTAAAGACAATTTTCCTGAAAGTAATATTGTTACAATTGATTACGATACATCAGCTACAGAGATAAATCAGTTAAACAGAATTAGACTAATGCTTGCTAATGCAAAGAAAAACATGAAATAAAGTAGATAATTAAAAAATAGTAATATATAATGAATTTGGTGATAATATGGCAATAAAATATGAATTAATTCACGAATGTAAACAAACAGGCGCTAGATTAGGAATATTACATACGCCTCACGGTAGTATTGAAACACCTGTATTTATGCCTGTAGGAACAAAAGCTACTGTGAAAACTCTTGAGAATAAAGAAATAGAAGAAGTAAGTGATGGACTGATTCTAGGAAACACTTATCACTTATGGTTAGAACCTGGTGATGAAATTGTGAAAAAACACGGTGGTATTAGAGGGTTCATGAAATGGAACCATTCTCTCTTAACTGATAGTGGTGGTTTCCAAGTTTTTAGTCTTTCCAAAATAAGAAAAATATCAGAAGAAGGTGTCGAATTTAGACATCATAAAAGTGGAGCAAAATTATTTATGAGTCCTGAAGATTCAATCAGAATTCAACATAATTTAGGGGCTGATATCATCATGAGTTTTGATGAATGTCCTCCTTTTGATTCTACATACGAATACATGAAAGAATCCGTTGAAAGAACAATTAGATGGGCAGAACGAGGTAAAAAAGAACATGAAGGACACACTGACCAATCACTTTTTGGAATTGTTCAAGGCGGGCCACATAAAGATCTTCGAATAATGTGTGCTAAATCGCTAATTGAAATGGATTTTCCTGGATATAGTATTGGTGGTTTAAGTGTTGGAGAATCTAAAGAAGAACAATACAAAGTACTTGACTACTTAGTAGATGTTATGCCAAAAGACAAACCAAGGTATTTAATGGGTGTTGGAACACCTGATGATATTCTTGAAGGAGTTATAAGAGGAATGGATATGTTTGATTGTGTTAATCCAACAAGACTTGCAAGACATGGAAGTGCAATGACATCCTCAGGAAGAATTACAATCAAAAGTAAAGTCTATGAAAGTGATATGACACCACTTGATTCAGAATGCGATTGTAAGGTTTGTAAAACCTACTCAAAAAGTTATTTAAGACACCTTTTTAAGGCTGATGAATTACTCGGTCCAAGGTTAGTAAGTTATCACAATCTATATTTTTTAAAGAATCTAACAAAACAAATTAGAGATGCAATTAAAAATGATTCACTAGGTGATTTCAAGGAAGAATTTTTCAAAAAATACTATAAATAAACTATATAAGCCATTTTTATAAAAATATTGTTTATTTTACAACACAAAAATGATATAATTAATTAATAAGTTAATTGGAGGTATAATCTATGTTTGAATCAATCGATAATTTTAATCAAAAGCCCTCAATTAAGGTAATCGGAGTTGGTGGTGGCGGAGGAAACGCAGTGAACAGAATGATTGAAAATGAAGTTCAAGGTGTTGAGTTCGTAGCTATTAACACAGACGCACAAGTATTAAGACTTTCTAAGGCTGATTCTAGAATACAAATAGGTAAGATGTTAACTAGAGGACTTGGAGCAGGAGCAGATCCTGATATAGGAAGACGTGCTGCAATCGAATCAGAAGATGAAATTCGTGAATTACTAAGTGATTCTGACATGGTATTCATTACCGCAGGTATGGGTGGTGGAACCGGTACAGGTGCCGCTCCAGTAATTGCTAGAATTTCAAGGGAAATGGGATGTTTAACAATTGGTATTGTTACAAAACCATTTAGTTTCGAAGGGCGAAGAAGAGTCGCTACTGCACTTGAAGGTTTAGATGCTTTGAAACCTTATGTTGATACTTTAATTGTAGTTCCAAATGACCGTTTACTTTATGTTGTTGATAGATCTACTTCTATGTTAGAAGCATTCAGAGAAGCAGATAATGTACTTCGTCAAGGAGTTCAAGGTATTGCTGAGATAATCACAGTTCCTGGACTAATTAACGTAGATTTTGCTGACATAAAAACTGTTATGAAAGATAAAGGTACTGCCTTAATGGGAATCGGAATTGCTAGTGGCGAAGATCGCGCTATTGAAGCTGCTAAAAAAGCAATTCACTCTCCTCTTTTAGATGCTAATATCGATGGAGCAACTGATGCAGTTGTAAACATTGCCAGTGGTATTGATATTGCACTATGGGAAGTAAATGAAGCCGTTGAAGCAATCCAAAAAGCAAGTAAAACAGAAATAAACATCATTTATGGTACAACGATTAATCAAGATATTCAAGATGAAATCATTGTAACTGTAATTGCTGCTGGTTTTGATGAAAACCGTTCTGTTGAATTTAGCGAAATTGGAAACACTCCACACGATGCTGTAGTTGAAGATGATGTTGTTGCACCTAAAAGTACTTCTAAAAAATCTCGAAAAAGAGGAAGAAAAGAAGTGCCAGTTGTAGAAGAAGAACCACCATCAAAAACTGCTATACCATCTTGGTTAAAATCAAGATTTAAATAAGCGCCCTAGGTGCTTTTTTAATTTATAAAATACGAAGGTGAGAAAATGAAAAGAACTTATCAAATTATATACGGAGTAAGTATGTTAACAATTCTATTACTCATTGCATTTTGGAAATCAATGCCCGATACAATAATCTTCTTATTAGCTGCGTTTGGAGTTATTTTAACTAGTATTTTTACATATAGTGGTAGAAAAAAATGATTTTTTACACAAAAGATGTATTAAATACAATAAAAGATTCAAATGCAACAGTAGTGGCAGCTACTAAATATTTCAATTCAACTGAAATGAGAGATTTGTATAACACTGGAATAAATAATTTTGGAGAAAATAGAGTAGAACCTTTTATGCAGAAAATTTCTGAGTTAAGTGATTTAGATATTACTTGGCACTTAATTGGAACTCTTCAAACCAAAAAAGCAAAGAAAATTATTAACGATATTGACTACCTTCACTCTCTTGATACAATAAATTTAGCAAATGAAATTCAAAAGAGAAGAACAGCGCCTTTAAAGTGTTTTGTTCAAGTCAACATAAGTAGTGAAGAATCAAAACATGGTCTTAATATTGATGAAGTAATACCTTTTATAAAAGAAATCAGCAATCATGATAAAATCATATTAATTGGACTTATGGGAATGGCTAAATTAACTGATGATGAAGATATTATCAGTCAAGAATTTCAAAAATTGAATGATTTACAGGTATTAATTAAAGAAAAACTTAATTTAGAATTATCTGAATTATCAATTGGAATGAGTAATGATTACTTAATAGCAATTAAGCATAAAGCAACATTTTTAAGATTAGGTAGTGTACTATTTAAGAAAGAGGTGTAACAATGGCTAGAAATAAAAAAGCAATTGATCGTGTAGAATTTGTTGTAATGGAAAAACAAGTAGATGTTCTGAAACTTGCAAACAAACTCTTAAAAGGTATTCCTCTAATTGTAAATTATGAAGATTATAACGAAATCGAAGCTAATAAAGTCATCACTTTCCTAAGTGGGGTTATTTATGCGCTAGATGGAGAAATTGAAGTTATTCAACCAACTATTTTTCTGTTCGCAACTAAAACAGATTTTAAAGATGGATCATTAAGAAAATTTGTAAAAGATTATAAGGAGTAAATATTATGGTTTTATTACTAACAGCACTTTATTGGTTACTAACAGCTTATTATTGGATTTTAATAGCTTATGTTATAAGTTCTTGGATCCCAGAATTAAGAAACTCAAGAATTTTCAAATTAATTGGTCAACTAGCTAATCCGTATATGCGAATATTTCGTGGTTTACTAGTTTTTGGAATGATGGATTTCACACCTATTATAGGTTTTCTTCTTTATTCATGGGGACTTTCTAACCTAAGCAATATGATTGCTACACTCTCATAAAGAATTTGATAATTAAACATTAAAATTTTATTATTATAAATAAATAATTAAAATATGCCTAAAAAGGTTGTGTTTTAGTTTTTATTTGTTAAAATGTAAAGTATAAAATCGATGATTAGGACAAGTATTTAATAAATGTTTATATTTAGAGACCGAGTACATGTTGAAAGCTTGGATAAACATAATTAGATGTATCCCCTATGAGTGAGTGTCTGAAACAATAGTAAGATACTTCGGATGTCTTTCCGTTATAAAGATTAAAGTGCTAGTTTTTTAACTAGAACATAGGTGGTACCGCGGATAATGTTCGTCCTTATTTTTAAGGACGATTTTTTTCTACAAAAAGGAGTGATTTATTATGAGTAAAGACTACAAAGATAGTTTATTATTACCAAAAACTGATTTTCCAATGAGGGGGAATCTAGGAAATAATGAACCTATAATGCATGAAAAATGGAATAAAGATGATTTATACAACGCAAGATTAGCAAAGAACAAAGGGAATACTGAATATGTGCTTCATGACGGGCCTCCCTACGCAAATGGTGATATCCATATTGGTCATGCTTTAAATAAAGTCTTAAAGGATTTTGTTGTTAGATACAAAAGTATGAAAGGTTTCTATGCTAGGTATGTTCCTGGATGGGATACTCATGGTCTTCCTATTGAAACAGCTTTAGTTAAAACAAAGAAAGTAAATCGTAATAGTATAGATAAAGTTGAATTTAGAAAAATGTGTGCTAGTTACGCTTTAGAACAAGTAGATAAACAACGTACACAATTCAAAAGATTAGGGATATTAGGAGAATGGGATAACCCTTATATAACTTTAGAAGCAAAATATGAAGCTTCTCAACTAAGAATATTTGCTGATATGGCTGAAAAAGGATTAATCTTTAAAGGATTAAAACCGATTTTTTGGTCACCTTCAAGTGAAACTGCACTTGCAGAAGCAGAAATAGAATATCATGACAAAAAATCTCCTTCAATCTTTGTTGCGATGGACGCTGTAGATAAAAAAGATGTCTTTCCTGAAGATTTCAAATATTTAGTTTGGACTACTACTCCATGGACAATTCCAGCAAACCTAGCAATATCTGTTGGAGATAACTTAGATTATTCATTCATTAGAGTTAATGATGAAGTAAATTACATAGTAGCCACAGCATTAATAGCTGAACTTACAAAAACATTTGAATGGGTTAGTGTAGTTAATTTAAAAGAAGTAAAAGGTAGAACACTTGAAGGATTAACATACAAACATCCTTTATATGATAGAGTTAGTCCTGTAGTTTTAGGACATCATGTTACTGTTGAAGGTGGAACTGGATTAGTTCATACAGCTCCTGGGCATGGGGAAGACGACTTCATAATTGGTCAAAAATACGGATTAGAAACATTATGTCCTGTTGATTCAAAAGGATTCATGACAGCCGAAGCTGGTAAATATGAAGGTGAATTTATAGAAGATTGTAATAAGAGTGTTGTAAAAGATCTTGATGAATTAGGATATCTTCTTAAATTACAATGGATAACTCATAGTTACCCACATGACTGGAGAACCAAAAAACCAGTTATATTCAGAGCAACAGCTCAATGGTTTGCTTCAATTGAATCTTTAAAAGATGATATGATCAAAGAAATAAAAAATATTTCTTGGTACCCTAAATGGGGAGAACTAAGAATGACAAATATGGTAAAAGATAGAAAAGCATGGTGTATATCTCGCCAAAGAACATGGGGCGTTCCAATTCCTGTTTTTTACAATGAAGATGGAACCACTATTTTAGATAAAGAAGTTATTAACCATGTAGCAAATATCTTTGAAGAACAAGGTTCAAATGCTTGGTATACTTTATCCGCTAATGAATTATTACCTAAAGGTTACACAAACAGTGCTTCACCAAACAGATTATTTACTAAAGAAACTGATATCTTAGATGTATGGTTTGATTCAGGAACTTCACATCATGGTGGTATGAAAGATTTCGGTCTTCCTTATCCAAGTGATTTATATTTAGAAGGCAGCGACCAATACCGTGGTTGGTTTAACAGTAGTTTATCAACAGGTGTTGCAGCAATGGGTAAAAGCCCTTATAAGACTTGTTTAACTCATGGTTTTGTACTTGATAAAGACGGTCGTAAAATGTCTAAATCACAAGGAAATGTCATTGATCCACTAAAAATAATGAAACAAAGTGGTGCAGATATTCTAAGATTATGGGTAGCTAGTGTTGATTATCAAAGTGATGTTAGAATTAGTAATCTAACGATGAAACAAGTAAGTGAATCATACCGTAAAATAAGAAACACAGTTCGTTTTATGTTAGGTAACCTATTTGATTTTGATCCTGTAAAAAATAGAGTTGAATTCAATGAATTAAATGAAGTAGATAAATTTGTTACTTTAAAACTTAACAACTTAATAAAAGATGTTACAGAAAAATATGACAACTTTGAATTTGATTCGGTTTATCGTGATATAACAAACTTTGTAACTAGAGAATTAAGTGCCTTTTATCTAGATTTTACAAAAGATGTTCTATATATTGAAAAAGCTGATAATCATACTAGAAGAAGTATACAAACTGTTTTATATGATACTACTCTATCTTTATTACAATTATTAACACCATTCTTACCTCATACTACTAATGAAGCATATTTACATTTACCAGCACATTCTTATGACAATGTCTATCTGGAAAATATGCCAGAATATGTTGAACTTGGTAATCTAGATCTTATTAAAAAATATGAAAGCTTCATGTTAGTAAGAGATAATGTCTTAAAAGCTCTTGAAGAAGCAAGAAATAATAAAGTAATTGGTAAAAGCTTCAATGCTTTATTAACACTTTATCCAGAGGGTGAAGTCAAAGAATTACTAAACAGCATGAATGCAAATCTTGGACAAATATTTATCGTTTCTAAGTTTGAAATTAAAGAAGGAGTTGGACAATATAAGTTCAATAACCTTTCTATAGACGTTACTAAAGCAGATGGTGAAACTTGTGATAGATGTTGGCAAGTAGTTGACGATTTACATGATGGTTTATGCGATAGATGCTCAAATGTATTAAAATAATAATAAAAAGTCTGAATATTCAGACTTTTTAGTTATAATAGTGATAGGAAGTGATTTTTTATGAAAAAAATATTTTTAGTTATAATAGTTTTCACTAGCATTTTAATCTTAAGTGGATGTTCAGAACATCCTTTCAAAGCTCCGTTCGGAACTGAATTTATTGAAAGTGATACTTTATCTTATGATTATTACAATGGTTCATATTCAAAAAACTTATTTGAATATACTTTTTCCAAAGAGTATTTATATTTTATTGATTCGGACGAATCAAATTATCGATTTTCGTCTATCAATAACTACCAGGACATTAGTAATGAATTCATTTCATTTCTTGAATTATATGAAGATGATACCTATTCTGATATTTACTTAAATGAATCAGGGAAGGGTGATATTGAACTAAGCCTAGGTGCAACTGAAGATGACTATAATTTAGTTAAGGTTACTGCTGATTCTGAAATTTATGATGTGGATGCTTTTATAGTTGTAGAGAATGGACTTAGAGTAATATTCTCATATACAGAATTTTACCATGATGGAATCAAGATAGTAGTTCCTTATAATTTTGCAATTATAGCCTATGAAATTCATGAAGCATATTTAAAAGAATATTTGCCAATTAATAATGAATATGTGGATGAAAAAGCTATTTTAACGAGATATAAAACAGCTATAATTCCATTTCCTCCAAAAGTTGGATTCTGGCCAACTACATTTGGTGAAGAAGAAGAATTAAAAGATATGGGAAGATTCATGAGAATAACTGAAGATACTAGTAATTTAGGAACTCATACAGAAGAAGTATGCAGTAATGATGTTACTGATAACTGTTTCACTCCTGAGTATTCTACTATAACAGGGTTTGTATATGAACTTACAATATCTGAAATAATTCAATTTTACGAAGAAAATCATGGTGGGCGATATGATGGCGAAAACTTTATATTCTTTATGGACAATGAAAGTTATAAAATTTCTCTTGCTGAGAGTACAATAAATATCGATTATTCTGATACTGATAGCCAAACAGAAGATGTAATTACTTTTGAGATAACAAAATATTTTGAATAAGCAAGTTGATACGACTTGCTTATATTATTTAAAAGGTTAAAATTGTTGATTTTATAACACTTTTTTTGTAAAATAATAATATCGTTAAATCCTAAAATATGGTTAGGAGTTGTAAGTCCCCTAAAATTGACTTGAGAACGGTAATAAATTTAGGAGGTACTACAATGTCTGATAGAAAATTTGAATATACCTTTAAAAATATTAGTTACTATTTTTTAGGTTTTTTTATTTTGGGAATGGGAGTTAATACTTTACTTAGATCAAGACTTGGTGCAGGAGCTTGGGATAACGTAACATATAATTTAAGTGTATTGCTTAATTTAACTCTTGGTACAACATCACTTATGATTGCTGTTATAGTAATGGCGATTGTATTAATAGGAACTAAAAAATGGAAACTGTTATTAATGGTTATACCCATAATACTTGTTGCAATTTCAATTGATTTATGGGATATTATAATATTAGGCGATTTTCGTACAGAAGGTTTTCTAATGCAAGCTTTGTTTTATGTTATTGGAGCATTAACAATACCACTTGGCCTTGCATTAATCGTTACATCTAAGTTTCCTGCATTTGTATTTGATGAATTAATGATTATGATAATGAACATCATAAAAACTGAAAAAGTTGTTTTTGTAAGAGTTGGGATAGAAGTCTTTGGGATTTTACTAGCTATTGCAATTGGATTTATGGCTGGTATTGGATTTGGTTCAGTAAATTATGGTTCCATTTTAATGGCAATAATTCTTGGCCCTCTTCTTGGGTTCTACTTAAAAATTCTAAGTGGGAAATCTTATGAAAAAACATAATATGGTTTTTAGCATAAAGAATATTTCATTCTATTTATTAGGAATGATTATAATTTCTTTTGGTGTTGTAATGATGTTACGAAGCTTATTAGGAGTTAGTTCATGGGACACACTTCATTATAGTCTTCATAAACTTACCGGAATAACTGTTGGTGATGCAACAATATATGTTGCTCTAACATTTACTGTTTTTGTTACAGTCGGTAATAAGGATTTAAAATATATTGGAATGGCAATCCCTATTTTTGTAGTTGGGAATTTAATAGATTTATTTAACCTTAATTTGTTGCTAAACTATCTTCCAAAAAATATATTCTTACGAATATTAACTTATATAATCGGATTGTTTACTCTTCCATTAGGAGGATCATTATTGATTATCTCCAGCTATCCAGCAGGAGTATTCGATGAATTTATGCTAACTCTTATGAGAGTGTTTAAAACTGAAAAATTAATTCTAATTCGTATTATAATGGAACTATCAGCAGTAACCTTAGCAATAGTATTAGGTTTCATGGCTGGGATACAATTTGGCATGTTTAATATTGGGACGCTAATATTTTCAGTAAGTGTCGGCATGCTTATTAAGTTCTATCTGAAACTATTTGCATCTATGGGTCTTTATGAATTGAAACAAAATTAGTAAAATGCTAATTGGAAATATAAATATATATAATAATATTAGGAGGAACAAATAATGACTACACCACATATTGAGGCAAAAGAAGGAAGTATCGCAAAAACGGTATTGATGCCTGGAGATCCATTGCGCGCTAAATACATTGCAGATACATATTTAGAAAATGTTGTAAAATTTAATAATATTCGTAATATGTTCGGTTTCACTGGAACTTATAAAGGTAAAAGAATAAGTGTAATGGGTAGTGGAATGGGAATGCCAAGTATTGGTATTTATTCTTATGAACTATACAAATTTTACGATGTTGAGAACATTATCCGAATCGGAAGTTGCGGAGCATATACAGCTGATTTAAATTTATATGATGTATTGCTAGCTGACAAAGTGTGGAGTGAATCAAACTATGCTTTTGTTCAGAATGGTAAAGACATTCATGAAGAATATCCAAGTAAAGAGTTAAATAACAAATTATTAAAGATAGCAGATAATTTAGGAATAAAAGTTATTCAAGGAACTATTCATTCAAGTGATGTTTTCTATAGAGAAGACATGACAGCTATTGAAGGATTCTACAAAGATCATGGTGCACTTGCTGTTGAAATGGAATCATTTGCTCTATTTCATAATGCAAATGTAACAGGAAAAAAAGCAGCTTGTTTATTAACAGTTAGTGATTCTCTTGTGACACACGAAGCAACAACTGCAGCAGAACGTCAAACTGCATTCACTAAGATGATGGATATAGCACTAGGATTAGCTGAATAAGTAAAAAGTGCGAAAGCACTTTTTTTAGGAGATAAAATATGAATACAAAAATAATAAAAGATAACAGATATACTTTAAACATGGTCAAAACTGACAAATTTAAAACTGTAAGAATCCAGTTATCTTTTGGTAATGATTTATCAATGGAAACAATCTCAAAAAGAAGTATGATTCCATATTTACTGAGAGCGGTATCAAAAAAATATGATACTAGAAAATCTATGTCATCACATCTAGAAAATATGTATGCAGCCCATTTCAATGTTGGAGTAAGTAAGATTGCTAAATCTCACTTCATAAACTTTGATTTTTCTGTAATCAATGACCAATACTCTCTAGAAGAAGATTCTTTATTTGATAAATCACTTAAATTTCTAAATGAAATCATATTTAATCCATTCTTCAATGAAAAAACATTCTTAGAAGAAAAAAGATTATTGAAAGAATATTTTAGTGGTATTTATACAAATAAACTAAAATATGCCTTTAAAGAAATGCAAAATATAATGTTTAAAGATGAAATATATCGAATAAATGCTCTCGGAGACAAAGAGATCCTTGAAAATGTTACTTTAGAACAATGTATTGATGGATATCAAAATATGATTAATAACGATTTAATCATAATTAACGTTGTTGGTGATATTGACTTCGATTTAGTTGGAAAAGCTATTAAAAAAACTTTCAATTTTAATGAAAGATCTAAAGATTTAATTTTGATTGATAACGATTTAGTTGTTGTTGATAGTGTAAAAGAAATATTTAATAAAATTGATGTCAGTCAAGCAAAACTAATAATAGGATATCGTTTAGATTCCCTTTATCAGTCAAATGATTACTTTGATGCAATAATATTTAATACTTTGTTTGGAGGTTCTTCAGAAGGCTTGCTTTTTAGAGAAATCCGTGAAAATCTTGGTTTAGTTTACTTTATTGCCTCAAGTTACGACCCTTATAAAGGAGTAATATTCCTAACTGCAGGAATAAATAAAACAGACTATCCAAAAGTACTTACCACAATTGACTTAATTTTAGAAAAAATAATATCCCAAGATTATGATGATAGTCTTCTTGATATATTAAAATCAGTTCAAGTGAATAACCTTATTGAAAGTCTTGACTCAAATGGTGGTCTTTCATCAAGATTAAACAGAGATTCTCTATTTAATAATGAGTTTAATCCAAGCAAAATTATAGAAAATCTAAAATCAGTAACAAAAGATGGAATAAGTAGTGTTGCAAAGAAACTAATAAAAGACACAATTTATTTATTGAGAGATGATAAAGATGAATAAATATCTATACCCAAAAGTGAATGAAGAGCTTTATCATGAAGTTATGAATAATGGCTTAAATGTCTACTTATTACAAAAAAAAGGATTTAGTAAATCATTTGCTACTTTCTCAACAAACTTAGGTTCAATAAACACAACAATTGAAAATGAATTAAATGAAAGAATTGAGCTGCCTCTTGGTATTGCTCACTTCCTTGAACACAAACTATTTGAGCAGAATAACGAAGATGTATCCTCATTATTTGCTAAAAACCAAGCAAGAGTAAATGCGTTTACTCAAAACAATAGAACGACATATCTATTCTCTTGTACAGATAACTTAACAAAAAATCTTGATTTATTATTAAATTTCGTTCAATTCCCTTCTTTCACAAAAGAAGGAGTTGAAAAAGAAAAAAGTATTATAGCTCAAGAAATAAAAATGTATGAAGATGACCCAAATACTGTTGCCTATATGACATTAATAAGAAATGTCTTCAAAAACCATCCAATCAGAAATGATATATTAGGCACAGAAGAATCAATTTCAAAAATAACTGTAGATGTTTTAAACAAAGTACATAATACATTTTATAGTCCGAAAAATATGGTTTTATTTGTTACTGGAAATTTCATTCCAGAAGCATTGATGGAACATATAAGAATAAATCAAGCTAATGTTGAATTTAAAAAAGGGTATTCATTAGTAAATAATATCCCCATCCAAGATAACATCCCTAATAAAAAATCTACAGAGTTAAAACTTGAAATCGATATACCTAATTACATTTTAGCTATCAAACAATCTCCTACAAATTTTGATACAGAGAACATAATGAAAAAAGAGCTAATTATGTCTATATTTATCGACTTACTATTAGGTAAAAGCTCGCATAATTATAAGCATTTAATCAATAATGAGCTGATTAACGATTCTTTTGGAATAGATATAACTTTTGAAGAATCTTACGGTTATTTTATTATTGGTAGTGAAACCAACTTTCCAAATAAATTAGATAAGTCTTTAAGAGATATTTTTAGTAATTTAGCATCATTCGAAATTACCAAAGAAGATTTCTTAAGAACAAAGAGACAAATCATTGGTGGATTCATTCAGGCATTAAATAGTCTTGAGTATATTGCAAATCAATTTACGAAATATCATTTCCTAGGCGCTTCTTTATTTAACATTTTAGATATTGCTGATACTATTACAGTAAATGACGTTTTAGAAGCAAGAAACCTTTTATCAAATGAAAAATCATACAGTAAAGTAATAGTCCTTCCAAATAAAAATGGTGCCTAGCACCATTTTTTTATTACAAATATTTTAAAATCCATTTCCCAAGTTGTTGTTGAATGAAATCACGATCAATTTCATTAATAACTTCGTGTCTAGCATTATTCAAAATAGTATATTTAACATTTGAATATCCACACTCTCTATAATATTGATAAAGAGTCTTTATATCATGCCCATAATGTCCAAGAGCATCCAACTCACCACTTATGAAGTAAATTGCAGTACTTGAAGCACTAGCCTTAATTCTCTTTTTGTCTTGAATCTCTAGAAGAAATCTCAAAATATCTATTTGAGCACCAATAGTAAATGGTTTCCCACACATTTCATCTGCCAAAAATTCTTTTTGGATTTCTCTATCAGAAGTTATCCACTCAATTCTTTTATTAATAATTCCATTCTTTTTCATTGATTTAACTGCTCTATCTGAAATTTTATTATTATAAAATTCACTTACATGTTTTTTTCCTTTTGAACGAATTATTAACTTACAAAGTCCAATAGATAAATAAACTTTAATAGGATCAAACCATCCAGTTCCTGAGAAAATTGCTTGGTCATATCTTTTATAATCATATAGTATTGCATATCTTCCAATAAAAGAGCCCATGGAATGTGCGAACATTGTAACTGGTAATTTTGGGTAATATTCTTCAATATAATCCCTAACAGTTTTAACTCCTTCATAAACTTTATGAAAACCAATTTCATCAGCAAAATAAACATATTCGTTTGTATCAGCTGTTTTACCATGTCCCAAATGGTCATTTCCAATTACAATTAATCCTAAAGTATTCAGGTAGGTAGCGAATGTTCTGTATCTACCAACATGTTCACCTGCACCGTGTATTATTTGAACTACACCCTTAGGTTTTACTACATTTGGTGTCCATAAATAGGTATGTAAATCATTTTCATATGGATCAACTATAACAAATTCTTTTTCCATCCTATCACCCTCTAAAGAATATTATATCATATATTTTTAAATTACTTTTTAAAAAACGGATATTTTGTTAAAATAAGGGTTAAGAGGTGATATTTTTGAAAAAATATATTATTGCAATTGACCAAGGAACAACATCTTCAAGAGCGATTCTTTTTGATAAACAAGGAAGAATAGTTAGCTCAAGTCAAAAGGAAATAAAAATGTTTTATAAGAAACCAGGTTATGTTGAACAAGATGCAAATGAAATACTTACATCTGTTCTTTCGACAATTGCAGAATGTTTATTAACTGTAGAAGTATTACCTGAAGAAATAAATAGTATAGGAATTACAAATCAAAGAGAAACAACTATTCTTTGGGATAGAAGAACAGGTCGCCCAATTTACGATGCAATTGTATGGCAATCGAAACAAAGTAACTATATTTGTGAAGAACTTAAAAGTAAAGGGCTAGACGATCTATTCAAATCAAAAACAGGTTTATTAATAGATCCTTATTTTTCAGGAACTAAAATTAGATGGATCCTCGATAATATTGAAGGTGCTAAAGAACTAATGGATAATGGGCACTTAATGTTTGGTACTGTTGATTCATGGTTATTATACAAGTTAACTGGAAACACTGTTCATAAAACTGATCATTCAAACGCTTCAAGAACACTCCTATATAATATATTTGAAAAGAAATGGGATGAAGAACTTCTTGATATCTTAGGAATTAATAAAAATATCCTTCCAGAAGTTTGTGATTCAAATAGCATTTATGGACATACAGCTAGGCAAAATTTCTTCGGAGCAGAAATACCAATAGCTGGTATACTAGGTGACCAACAAGCTGCTTTATTTGGTCAACTTTGCTTTGAGAAAGGTACAATAAAAAATACATATGGCACTGGTTGTTTTATGTTAATGAACACTGGTACAACACCTTGTTTATCTAAAAAAGGTCTTCTTACTACAATTGCATATTCCATTGATGGAACAGTTACATATGCACTTGAAGGAAGTGTTTTTGTTGCAGGAAGTGCAATCCAATGGTTAAGAGATGCACTTAAATTTTTTAAAAATGCTTCTGATTCTGAAAAACTAGCTATGAGTGTAGATTCAAATTATGGTGTTTATGTTGTTCCGGCTTTTGTAGGTCTTGGTACTCCTTATTGGGACACAGAAGCAAAAGGAGCAATACTTGGTCTTACAAGTGGAACATCCATCTCTCATATTACAAGAGCAACTTTGGAATCTTTAGCTTACCAAACAAAAGATGTCATTGATATTATGGCAAGCGAATCAAAAATAACACCTAAAATTTTAAAAGTAGATGGTGGAGCATCTTTAAATAATTTTTTAATGCAATTTCAAAGTGATATTTTAAACATTGAAATCAGAAGACCAAAAATTAATGAATCAACTGCATTAGGTGCCGCATTCATCAGTGGATTAGCTACAAATTTCTTTTCTGACTTAGATGATCTAAGAAAAACTCTAATATTAGATAGAAAGTTTATTCCAAAAATGAAAACAGATGAAAGAAATAAGCTTTATACTAACTGGCAAAAGGCTGTTAGTGTAATAAGAAGCTTTAAATAATTGTTTATTTTTCATACTTTTTATTGTAGAATATACTAGGGAGGATTAAACAATGGCTGACAAATTATTGAAATTTCAAAATGCAAAGAAGAAACATGAGCAAAAGGTGATTATAGGTGGTATATTAGTAATAGTAGGATTGTTATTAACTGTACTCTTGATTAACTATGGACCATTTGGACTAATCATTGTAATCCCTGGAATAATATATGCAATTATTGGAGTAAGTAACTTCACAAAATTGAGAAAATCATTTAAAACTGAAGTTTTGACAGATTTAATAGTTGAATCTATAGACAATGGTGTATTTATCCCTGAACAAGGGTTATCTCAAAGTGTTGTATATTCAACAGAATTCTTAAAAAGAGCTGACATATTCCATTCTGAAGACTATTTAGCTGGAGATATTGATGACGTAAGCTTCGTATCAAGTGATGTTAAGCTTCAAGAAAGAAGACAAGTTCAGACTAAGAATGGAACAAGAACTGAAATTATTACTTATTTCCTAGGAAGAGTATTCAAATTTGATTTTAATAAATCATTTGATGGATATTTACAAGTACTTGAAAAGGGGAAACCTGTAAAAAATAGACATTATAAAAAAGTCAAACTCGAAAGTGTTGACTTTAATAAGAAGTTCAAAACATTTTGTACTAGTGAGCATGCAGCGTTTTATATTTTAACTCCTCATTTCATGGAGGCTTTAAGAAAATTTGAAAAAAACAACAAAGGTAGTATAAGTTTTTCGTTTATTGACAACAATCTCTTTATTGGTATTAACAATTTTAGAGATACATTTGAATTAAAGATGTTCAAAGTTTTAAATGAAACAACTTTTAATGAGTTTAGAAGAGAAATGGAAGTAATCAAAGAAGTAGTACATGAATTAAGATTAAATAACGATATCTTTAAGAAGGAGTGAAACAAATGAATCCAATAATAATAGTCGTAATTATCATAGTTGTATTATTAGTATTACCTTTACTATGGTTCATCGCAACAATGAACAACTTAAGACAACTAGAAGTAAAGGTAAATGAAGCAGAATCAGGAATTGATGTAGCACTTACAAAACGTTTTGATGTATTAACAAAATTAGTTAACACTACAAAAGGATATGCTAAACATGAAGCAGAAACTTTTGAAAATGTAACTAAATGGCGTGCAGGTTTACCTAAAAAATTATCTTTGCAAGACAAACAAGAATTCATGGGTAAAATGGATGCTGTACAAACTGGAATAAATGTTGCAGTTGAAGCATATCCAGATTTAAAAGCAGAAAAACTATTTGTAAATTTACAAAAATCAATTTCAGATGTTGAAGAACATTTACAAGCATCAAGAAGAGTATACAATTCAAATGTTTCAAGAATCAATTCAATGATAGTTACTTTCCCAACAAGCATTGTTGCTGGAATGGTACATATTGATAAAAAAGAATTCTTTGAAGCTGAAACTTCAAAAAGAAGTGACGTCGAAATTAGTTTTTAAAAAAAGAACTTTCAAAGTTCTTTTTTTTTGCAAATTAAGTAAAATTTTATATAAACCTAAAAGTAAAGTTGATTTATTTAAGTAATAAACCAAAACTTAGTTATATTGTATAAAAAGAATAATTAATCTGCATATATTTCCTTTATTTAGCAACTAAATAATATATTGAATGATTGCTATAATAGTGAAAAAGGAGGTTATATGTTAAATCAAGTAATCCTAGTAGGTCGTTTAGTTTATGATCCAGAACTAAGAAAATTGGATGATGGTAGATCAGTAACTACAGTCACTTTAGCTGTCCAAAGAAGTTTTAAGAATGCTGAAAGTGGAGAATATGATACTGATTTTTTAAAATGTACTCTATGGAGTGGAATTGCAAAAAATACAGTTCAATATTGTACAAAGGGTTCCACAGTAGGTGTAAAAGCAAGGCTATCTCAAAAATACTTTGAGTATGCTGATGGAAAATCTTTTTCTTATCCAGAAATTGTTGCTGAAAAAATCACTTTCATAAACACTAAAAACGAGAAATAATATTATTCCCATATATAATATTATTAAAAAAGTGCAAATTGCACTTTTTTTTCTGAATCTCAAAAGTTACTTTCAATATTTAGCATATTTTGTTATAATATTATGAGTTCAGATTTGATGGTGATAATATGAAAAAATGGCTTAAAGAAAATATATTTGTTAAAGATATGTTTCTCTATATTCTGATCGGTGCTATTATCTTTTATATCCCAGCGTGGGGTTCGCTTATTTTGGGATTTGTCTTTAACAGTGAGATATTACTTGCATTTAGTGCTGCATACGTTTTAATATGGGCTGGTCCATTAACCCCTACTATTCCAGCAATTTTTTCAATTGCTATTGCTATTAAACAGCTTGTAAAAAGAATTAAAAAACAGAAGGAGTGATACCTATGAAACAATACTTGGAATTATTAACCCATATTATGGAAAAAGGATCACATAAAGAAGATAGAACTGGTACAGGAACACTAAGTACTTTTGGATATCAAATGCGTTTTGATTTAGCAAAAGGTTTTCCACTACTTACAACAAAAAAAGTACATTTAAAATCGATTATACATGAACTTCTATGGTTCATTAACGGCGAAACTAATATTAAATACCTGGTTGATAACAATGTAAGAATTTGGAATGAATGGCCATATCGTAATTTCAAGAAAACAGATGATTACAATGGAGAAACATTAAAAGAGTTTGTTGAAAATATTAAAAATGATGATGATTTTGCAAAAAAACATGGAAATTTAGGACCAGTATATGGAAGACAATGGCGCCATTTTGATGGACCTGACGGGTTATATGTTGACCAGTTATCTGAGGTGATTGAAAATATTAAAAATAATCCAGGGTCAAGAAGATTAATTGTCAATTCTTGGAATCCACCTTTAGTTCCAATGATGGCACTACCACCATGTCATATGATGTTTCACTTCTATGTCAACGATAATAAACTAAGTTGCCAACTATATCAAAGAAGTGCTGATACATTTTTAGGTATCCCATTCAATATTGCTAGTTACGCTTTATTAACAATGATGATAGCACAAGTTACAAACCTTGAATTAGGAGAATTTGTACATACTCTTGGAGATGCACATATATATAATGATCATTTCGATCAAGTTAAATTACAGTTATCAAGAACTCCTAAAAAATTACCTGAAATGATTTTAAATAAAGAAATCAAAAATATTGAGGAATTTAAATATGATGATTTTAATCTAACTGGTTATGATCCTTATCCTTTAATTAAAGGTAAGGTGAGTGTCTAATGGTAAATCTAATAGTCGCAATAGGTAGAAATAATCTAATTGGAAAAGGAAATGAGCTTCCTTGGCACTACAAGGAAGATATGCAGTATTTCAAAGAAAAAACAATAGATAAAACGGTTATAATGGGAGAAATGACTTTTAAATCAATCTTATCTTATCTAAATAAACCTTTGCATAGAAGAACAAGTGTCATTGCTACTTTAACTGACTACAGTTATCCTGGTATTGAGAAAACAAATGATATTATAAACTATTTAAAAGAATATCCTAAAGATAAAGAAATATTCATAATAGGTGGCAAAATAATATATGATTTAACACTTGATGTCGCAGATAGATTATACATTACACATATTGATAAAAAATTTGATGGTGATGTATATTTTAAAGAAATAGATTATTCAAAATATAATAAAATTAGTGAAAGAATAAGTAACGAACTCAATTTTTCAGTTTATGAAAGGATTAGATAGTATGTATATTCTTAGTTTATACCTTTTTTGGGCCCTAGTTACATATTTACTAGGTTCGCTATTTGGGCTTGATTTTCATAGTTTTAATGAATTAAGATTCTATTTACTTGGCTTAATTAGCCTAATGTCTGGCTTAATCATATCCATTGCTATACAGCTGGTTATGTTAAGCATCATTGGAAGATTTAGAATGGGGTCAAAGCTAGGTTCTAAATTTAACCATCGACTTGTAAACTCATTCTTAAATCTTGGAAAACATCTACTTAGAGTAGCTGTTAAAGTAACGGGTAAAGAAAATATTCCTAAAGGTAATTTTGTTCTAGTTTCTAATCATCAAGAAAATTACGACATAATAATATTGAAACCAATATTTAAAAATCATCCCCTAACCTTTATTTCAAAAGAATCACTTATGAATGCACCATTTATTGGTAGATGGATAAAAATACTTGGGAATATTCCGATTTCTAGATATGCTGACAGATCAGCAGCTGAATCAATTGTTAAAGGAATTAAACGAGTAAAAAGTGGATGGCCAATAGGGATTTTTCCTGAAGGTAGAAGATCTTTCGGAAATGAACTTCTCGATTTTAAGCCAGGTGCTCTTAAATTAGCAATGAAACCAAAAGCTGATATTTTAATTGTTACACAGTATAATATTAGTAATGTTTTTAAAAATTACCCTTTTAAAACACAAAAACTATATGTTCATATCCATGAACTGGTGAAATATGAAGAATATGAAGGATTAACTAGTCATGAACTTGCTGCAAAAGTTAAGGATACTATTCAAATACAATTAGACAAGTTTGAAAAAATGCATCATTAATAGAGAAGCAACCCTACGTTTTATATAGTTGGATTGCTCTTTTTTAATAAATTAATATTCCAATAAATTTGTTTTTTTATTCTATAGGAAATTCTAACTTGTCAAGTTATTATGTTAACCTAGGTTCACTTTTAAAAAGTGTATCATATCTTTATAAACTCCCTATTTAAGCTATAAAAATGGTATAATATTTATATAGGTAGGGGGTGAAACAGATGAGGTATAAAGCAATCAAAACAAGACTCAAACTGGATAAAGATTAAACAAGATTTTTATTATTACTAATGCGTTCATCAAAGAATTTATATAATCAAGCTTTATATAATGTAAGACAACATTTCTTTGATACAGGTGAATTCTTAACATATAACGAGAACTATCATTTACTTAAGACAAGTGAAAACTATAAAATATTAAATTCATCTCAAGCGCAAACAGTTATAAAAAAAGTA
>Ga0307990_1000577_pt1 | contig 32462 bp, 35 predicted proteins | sample EllFjometagen129_FD_203168 | JGI IMG/M metagenome (GOLD analysis project Ga0307990, IMG submission 203168) | Marine microbial communities from Ellis Fjord, Antarctic Ocean - #129 | ecosystem: Environmental > Aquatic > Marine > Unclassified | place: Southern Ocean | collected 2014-10-08
GAGGTTTCGCTATTTAAATATCGATGCCGCCATAATTAAATTTCGTAAAAATATTTTGATAAATTGTTTATCAGTTAATTAAAAATCGAAAAACACAAATTAATACCCCTAATAAAATCGCTGATAGCTATCGGGATTAGGCTTCTGTGAGATTTGGTCATCTGTTCAAAAAATCCTATCGGTTGTTTTTCACTCATTTTAGAATCCCTTAGTCAGAATCTATTCAGGATAAACCAAATAAACGTAACACGAATATGCTCAACACCAAAAACCCCTATTTCACTTCACTTCCGTTTTGGAAACCATCGGGTGGAGAAATAAAACCAAGTGTTCCATCAGCATTTTCAGCCATAAGAATCATGCCCTGCGATTCGATACCTTTGAGTTTTTTTGATGCCAGATTTACGAGGATGCTTACCTTTTTGCCAATGATATCCCCGGGCTGATAAAACTCTGCAATCCCCGAAACCACAGTTCTTTTGTCGATGCCGGTATCCACTTTAAGTTTCAACAGTTTTTTGGTTTTAGCAACTTTCTCCGCTTCGAGTATCGTACCTACACGAATATCGAGTTTTGTAAAATCATCAAATCCAATATCCTCTTTGGCAGGTTTTGATGTTGCTTCGTTGATCTCATTTTGCTTTTTGGTGTTGAGCAACTTTTGCACTTGTGCTTCAATGGCATCATCTTCAATTTTATCAAACAGCAGTTCGGGTTTGTTGAGTTGCTGTCCGGCTTTCAACAATTCTGTATTTCCCGCATCAGCCCAGCGCAAACCAGAAAGGTTCAGCATGTCGGCAAGTTTCTTTGAAGTAAATGGCAGGAAGGGTTCAGCCACCACGGATAAGTTGGCGCATATTTGCAGCGAAATATTTATGATGGTTTTCACCCGGTCGATGTCGGTTTTAAAAATCTTCCAGGGCTCGCTGTCGGCAAGGTACTTATTGCCGAGGCGGGCAAGGTTCATCATTTCGGCGAGGGATTCACGAAACTTGAAATTCTCCAGTTTTCCACCGATTTTTGCGGGGAATTGGGCAATTGCTTCCATTGCTTGCTTGTCCTCCGGGGTGAGGGTGGTAACCTCTGGCACTTTGCCATCAAAGTATTTTTGGGCAAGTACCAGCGAGCGGTTCACAAAATTTCCAAAAATAGCTACCAGTTCGCTGTTATTCTTGGTTTGGAAATCTTTCCAGGTAAAATCATTGTCTTTGGTTTCGGGCGCATTGGAAGTTAAAACAAAGCGCAGCACGTCCTGTTTGTCCGGGAAATCCACCAGATATTCATGAAGCCAGACCGCCCAGTTGCGGGAAGTAGAGATTTTGTCGTTTTCAAGATTTAAAAACTCAAAAGCGGGCACATTTTCGGGAAGGATGTACGAGCCTTCTGCTTTGAGCATGGCCGGAAAAATAATGCAATGAAAAACAATATTGTCTTTTCCGATAAAATGAATCATTCTGGATTCCGGGTCTTTCCACCACTTTTCCCAATCTTCACCTTTTTCCTGCGCCCATTCGCGGGTGGCCGAAATGTAACCAATGGGGGCATCAAACCATACATAAAGTACTTTACCATCGGTGTTGGGCAGGGGAACTTTTACGCCCCAGTCCAGGTCGCGGGTTACAGCGCGGGGCTGCAGGCCGGTGTCAACCCACGACTTTACCTGGCCATAAACATTGGGCTTCCAGTCGTTTTTGTGGCCTTCCAAAATCCATTCGCGCAGCCAGGGCTCATATTGATCCAGCGGTAAATACCAGTGCTTTGTTTCCTTGAGCACAGGCACGTTACCGCTTAGCGCTGATTTTGGATTTATCAGTTCGGTGGGGCTGAGTGATGTTCCACAACTTTCGCATTGGTCGCCATAAGCTTTTTCGTAAGCGCAATGTGGACAGGTGCCGGTAATATAACGATCGGCCAAAAACTGCATGTTCTCAACATCAAAATATTGTTCGGAAGTTTTCTCGATAAACTTACCATCCTCGTAGAGCTTTTTAAAAAAATCGGCGGCGGTTTCGTGATGTATCGGGTTTGACGTGCGTGAATACACATCGAAGGAAATACCAAACTCAGCAAACGAATCTTTGATGATGGTGTGGTACTTATCCACGATATCCTGCGGAGTTACCCCTAGTTGGCGTGCTTTGATGGTAATGGGCACACCGTGTTCATCCGAACCCCCGATAAAAAGCACCTCTTCGCCATTCGAGCGCAGGTATCTAACATAAATATCGGCAGGAACATAAACCCCGGCCAGGTGGCCAATATGAAGCGGCCCGTTGGCGTAGGGCAATGCTGAGGTTACTGTATGTCTTTTATATTGCTTTGCTGAAGTGCTTTCCATAATCAATTTACCCTTATTAAAAAATTTGCGCAAAGATAGGGAAATGAAGTAATCCGTTTAAAGTGATTTCAGGCGGGCTAACAACTATTTTCGTAGCATAACATTGTTTACACATTTAACAGGCAAGCAATTCCGTAACCTTATATTGGAAATCCCCTAACCTTAATTACTGTTAACATCCACCAATTTCCTTCAACAACATGGTAAAAACTTTACTTTTGTATTGATTCAATCAATAAAATTTTCATGTCGGCAGAAGCAAACAAAATTTTCAATCCTGAACTTTGGGTTCAAAAATATGGCGACGACCTTTATGCCTGGGCATTCCATCGTACCGGGAAAAAAGTTGTTGCCGAAGATTTGGTGCAGGAAACCTTTCTTTCGGCTTTGGGATCTATGGAGAAGTTCAGGGGCGACAGCAATGAAAAAACCTGGTTGTTCTCCATCCTTAAAAATAAAATCATCGATTATTACAGGAAGGCCTTTGTAAAATACGAAATGAACGAAAGCCGGATGCAGCCTGATCATAAGGAGACCTCGTTCTTAAATCATTTTTTTGATAAGCACGGTAGCTGGAACAAAAGTCAGCGCCCCTCAAACTGGCACGATGAGGAAGATAATCTGCTGGATGATGAAGAATTCAGGCAAATTCTTAAACTATGCCTCAACAGTTTGCCTGAAAATTGGTTTGCATTGATCAATTTGAAATTTATGGAAGAACGAAAAACCCCGGAAGTTTGTAAGGAATTGGGGATAACCCCGTCAAATTTATGGGTAATAATGCACCGTGCCAAATTGCAACTCAGGGCATGTATCGAAGAAAATTTTTTAGATTAAATCTATTACATTATAAAAAAACTAAAGTTTATCATGAAAGCCATTATGCATACCTTAATGTTATCCTGCACAAAAGCCACCGAACTAATCGAGAGAAAATCGATGGATGGTTTAACATTTACAGACAACATCAGGCTTTCGATGCATACTGCTATGTGTAGTGCCTGCAAGCAATATGCAAAACAAAGTTTGCTGCTTAACTCGGCTATTTCGCAACATTTAAATGAAGTGCCGGAAAATAAAACCAAAAAAAAATCCATCCTTGAAAGTCAGGCCAGAGAAAGGATACAGAAGGAATTAGAAAAAAATTTGAAAAAAGAATAACCCCAATTTGTAAGGATTTTAAATAAGCTTCGACTATTACCCCGAAACAATTTAAAACTTACAAAGATGAAAAATTCAAAGAAAGTAATTTTTACCAGCGCATTGCTTGCCGGCGCAGCCATTACAGTATCGGCAGCAGATATCACTTCAAACAATTCCGGATATGCTGACCTTGGAACCGGAGCAGAACTCAGAACCCATATTCTTTACAGCGAACAAAGCGACATGCCCATAAGCATTTTCGAAATGAAATGTGCCGCCAAAGAAAAAGAAGGCGATAAAAATGGAAAGAAACTGGAGGCCAAAAAAGCAAAAGACGGAAAAGCAGCAGAAGGTAAATGTGGCGAAGGCAAATGCGGTGCCGAGGATGGTAAAGCCAAAAACAAGACTACTGAAGTAAAAGCCGATAAAAAGGATGCAAAAAGTGCTGCCGGCGAAGGCAAAACAAAAAAAGGCGATGCTAAAATAAAGTCGGAGAAGAAAGCAAAAGACAGTAAAGCAAAAGAAGCTAAATGTGGTGAAGGCAAATGCGGCGTTGAATAACAATAAGTTGTAATCCTCATTCAACAGACTCCCGGCAACTCATAAACTCAACTTACGCTCAGATCAATATAACTTGTAAGTACTCTGCTCAAAGCTACCATAACGCCGGGAGTTTGTTTTTTTTCAACAGTTATCAGCCTTCATTTATCAAGATGTATCAGGAAGTGATGAATTAATACTGGATATCGAATAACTCATAACTTTTAACTTTTAACTCAATAATTAAACACCAATGATCGGACTAGGATACAGGCGCGATTTTGCAGAAGAGTTTTTAACACGGGAAAACATTCAACCGGATTTTATTGAACTGGCTCCCGAAAACTGGATGGAAATAGGTGGCTACTGGAAAAAACAATTTGACAAAGTAGCTGAACAATATCCCATTTTCAGTCACGGGCTTTCACTATCTATTGGCAGCCCTGACCCCCTGGATATGGATTTCCTGAAAAAGGTAAAAGCATTTTTAGATCATTATGATGTGAAAATTTATTCGGAGCACCTTAGTTTTTCAAAATGCGACAATGCACACTTGTATGATTTGCTCCCGGTGCCTTTTCGCAAAGATGCCGTAAAACACATCAGCGAAAGGGTTGGTATAGTCCAGGATTTCCTGCAACGTGAACTGGCGCTTGAAATCGTTTCGTATTATACACCAGTTGCCGCCGAAATGGATGAACTCACCTTTATTAAAAGCATTGTTCAGGAGTCTGGTTGCGGGCTTTTGCTTGATGTAAACAACGTGTATGTAAATGCATTCAATCATAAATACGATGCCAAGCAGTTTATTTCTGGCCTGCCCTTAAACAAGGTTAAATATATTCATATAGCCGGACACAAGCAGGTTTCGCCCGATTTAATTATTGATACACACGGGGAGCCCATTATCGATCCGGTTTATGATCTTTTCGAGTTTACCATGTCCAAAGTTGAACCTGTCCCGGTGCTGCTTGAGCGTGACTACAATATTCCGGAGATGCAGGAAATGCAAACGGAGTTGAACAGGCTACGTGTAATTCATCAAAATTCAATAAAGCAATATGAGCATGCAAGTTAAAACCCATAAGGCACAAAGCGATTTTTCGACCTATTGCCGCACAGGTGAAGCCATCGAAATCCCCGGCACGAAGCCCGAAGGTGTAAAGCAATACCGAAAATTGGTTTTTGGGGTGGTAAAAGATGCCATCGAAAATTCGTTCCCCATTGCCATCGAATACATTCAACCGGAGATTTGGGATGAAATGGTTTTTACTTTTTTCAAAAATCATAAATGCCAGAGTTTCCAGGTTTGGAATATTGCAGGTGAATTTTACGAATATGTTGTTGAAAATAATTGGGCTGAAAAATATAACATTCCTGTGTTGCACGATTTGCTTAAGTTCGAATGGACAGAGACAGAAATGTACAATATGAAAGATATAGAAACCGGTGATTATAAATCTTCCGGCGATTATCTTTATGATGTTCCCGTGTTTAACCCTGAGTTTAAGCTCTTGCAGTTTACCTATCCTGTTCATTTAACGCAACCCGGTGTGGCCATCGAAAAACCGGCCTCCTATTTTGCATTGGCTTTCCGCGATTTGGATGATGGCCGAATTCACTTTTTCGATTTGTCGGTCTTCAATGTATGGATGATTGAACAAATGGCCGTATATGAAAATTCCCTCGAACAAACACTGCTTACTGCAAAATCAGTATTTGGAGAATTAGATAAAAAAGTGGCGGATTCGGCCATTGATTTTTTAAAGTATTTGAATAAAAAGAAATTTTTGTTGGGATTTAAACCCGTCAACAATTAACCAGAGTCCATCTTTTTAGTAGGACACCACGGGTTCAAAATCCCCCCGGAACTTCTCCTCCAGGTCCTTGTTATATTTCGCGCTGATGCGAATCATCTCCTGCATCAAAAATGCCTGCAATTGCGCTTCATTGTTCATATTGCCGTGGTTTAGGGTTTTGCCTTGCAGGTAATAATCCAGGTTTAGACTCGCCGATTGATAAATATCCTCCACCAGTGCATCCGCTTTTTTTGTTGCCCCGGTTCGATAATATGCCCGGGCAAAATCTGCCGAAAAATAATCGTAAGGGATTTTGATGTTGGGGAAAATGCTTTGTGCCAAATCAATCAAAACCTCCGCTTTGTCCAACCCACCCAAAGTAATCAGATCATCGGCCACTTCGGCAAACATTTGCCTAAAACGGAACGCCCCGACCATTTGCCTGGTGGTGTGGTCGATAAACACATCCGGGTTGTTTATATTTCCCCAGGCAAACTCCCGGGTAATAAGCTCAAACTGACGAAGGGCAAAGGCCTGCCTGTCGTGCAAAACCTTGTCATTTTTATAAGGCAGCAAACGGTATAACATGCCCTCGCGGTGCAAATAATCGGCAAGGCCAATTTTGTTAAACAGTGAAGGGTAAATGGTGTAAACCGGGCGTTTCCAGTTGTTGTGTGCCAACAGATCTAAAATTAAAAGTTCATCACGAGTCAGGTAGTTTTTGCTAATGGAAAAATTAATTTTCCGGGGCACATCATTAATATCCATTTCCAAATACTTGCTTTGATTGATAAAATTTTTGGCATCAACAGTTAGCGACAAATTTTTGCCGGGGATAAAATTCAGTACTTCCCCACCATTGGCCTGCACCTGGGTACGTTTGTCGGGATTTTTAACAAACTGCACCAGGTCTTTTACATCTATCGAGCTGTCGATGCGGGGCATTACCGGGAAATATTGATTTATTTTCATCAGCAATTCCTCATCCGCGAACGAAATCGGCACACTTCCACAACCCGGATAATTATAATGTAATTGATTGCTGTACCAGCCCATGGGCAAAAAGGTAGCAAGCACCTGGCGCACATCGGGCCTGAAATTTTCGACTTGCTGCAAATACCAAATCGGGTAGGTGTCGTTGTCGGCGGTGGTAAAGAGGATGGCATTTTGGGCGCAGGAGTTTAACATGTTTTTCCCAAAATCTCGTGCGGCATACCTGCCCGACCTGTCGTGATCGTCCCAGTTTTCGCTTAACAACAATCCGGGAACAAAGACAAGCAGCAGGGCGGGCGGAATCCAACGCAGAAACTTATTTTTAACATGTTTCAACCAAACCAGCATTATCGCAGCCGCACCCAGGCCAATCCATATTGCAAAAACCATAAACGAGCCCACATGCACATAATCGCGCTCGCGGGGCGTAATGGGCACTTCGTTGAGGTAAATTACAATGGCCGGGCCTGTGAAGAAAAACAAAGCAAAGGCGATCCAGAAATTTGGCTTGTCGTGCTTTAAATGAAATAGCAAACCGATAATCCCCAAAAGCAGGGGAATAAGATAATACCTGTTTCGGGTTTTCTGATTTTTGAAATAACCGGGAATCTGGTCTTGATTTCCCAAACGCCAGTTGTCGAGGATGGGAATGCCCGAAATCCAGTTTCCGGAAAATTTATCCCCATAACCCTGTGTGTTGTTTTGCCTTCCGGCGAAATTCCACATAAAATAGCGCAGGTACATATATCCCACCTGGTACTTGATGAAAAATTTGAAATTGTCGCCAAAGGTTGGAACAACAAGGGTTTTCGTGTTTCCATCAGCCCCGGCAACATTCACCCTCCGGCCTTTTATATCCACCCATCGCCGGTAAGCCTCCGCATGGCGGGCTTCCAAACTGGCCATGCGCGGAAACAAACTCAGGGATTTTTCATCGTAATCATAAGCAGGATTAAGTTCATCCTTGAAATACTTTTCATTATACAACTTGTGCGTAAATCGCTTTGATGAATTTGTAATTGGTGAATTATAATTGTTGCCATAAATTAATGGCCTTTGCGGGTATTGCTCCCGGTTTAAATAATCCACCAGGCCAAACACATTTTCCACATTATTGATGTCAACAAAGGGATTATCAGCCGAACGAATGACTAAAATCGCAAAGGAGGAATAGCCGATTAGCCAAAACGAAAACAGCACAAGCCCAAAGCGTAAAACATGTTTTTTAGTTTTAGTTGCAAAGCGCATCAATAAAACAATTCCTGAAATCAGCAAAAAAACAAAGGCCAAAGCCCCCGAATAAACCGGCATCATAAACCAATTAACGAAGGCCAGATCGAACCAGGCCGCAGTTTTTACAACTCCCGGAATGATTCCATAAATAAAAACCACAATCAATATTATGGACAAACCAAAAGCAACAAGCATTTTTTTGGGTGTGTGCTTATAATGCTTAAAATAAATTACCAGGGTCATTGCAGGCAGGGCCAGTAAGTTCAAGAGATGAATTCCTACTGATAATCCCAGCAAAAAGAAAATCAGTACCAGCCATCGGTTCTCGCTCCATCCTTTGGATTCCTGTTCGTATTTAATAATACACCAAAACACAAGCGCCGAAAACAGTGATGAAGTAGCGTAAACCTCGGCTTCGACCGCCGAAAACCAAAAACTGTCGGTAAAAGCATAAGCTAAAGAACCTGTTAAAGCACCCACCACGGCCATAAAATGCCGGTTTTGGCTTGTCCTTGCCGTATTTATTTTTTGAAACATCTTTATCGAAAACCAATAAATAATATGGAACAGCAGCATCACCGTAAGCGCACTTGCCACTGCCGACAAAGTGTTAATGGCCAGGGCAGCATATTGGGTGTTGCCGCCAGCCAACAAACCAAACAGCCGCCCCAACAGCATGTAAACCGGAGCTCCCGGTGCATGACCCACCTCAAGTTTGTAGGCGCAGGCGATAAACTCGCTGCAATCCCAAAAACTGTTGGAAGGTTCGATGGTTAGTAAATAGACTATTAAGGATATTGCAAAAGTTGATATTCCAAAAATTCTTTTTTGAAGGCCGATGTTCATAATTTACTTTTTTTTGAATATACCTTTTGTACACGTCCAACAAAAAAGGTTCACAGGTTTGGAAAAATGCAGTTCGACAAAATGTCGTTTTACTGTAGCAAATTTCCCATAGTTAAACGATAAGAGGGGTTTTTAAAAATAAGTTAAAGTTTATTGTGAATGCCAACACACATTTTGCAATTTGGTTTTTTGCCGACACACAAAACCAACCAAAAAACCAAAGAGTTAAAATTTTGCCAAACACATAAAAAGAAATACATTTGCTCAAAACTAAATATTAATGCTTGAAATTAAGAACATACACAAATCGTTTGGGGAACAAAAAGTTCTTCGGGGTTTGAATATGTCAATTGAGCAGGGAAAAATTTACACAATTATTGGTGGAAACGGAACTGGAAAAACTACCCTATTCAATTTAATCACTGGATTCATTCAACCTGATAATGGTGAGATTTGGCTTAACAATAAACGACTTGACAAACTATCCCCAATAGCAATTAATTCAAAAGGAGTTACACGCACATTTCAAGACTTGAGAATTATCAATCAACTGGCTGTAAAAGAAAATATACTTCTATCGTTTAAAAAAAATCCTGGTGAAAGAATACTTAATTCATTATTACCTTCAAACATCTTTCAAAAACAATATGATGAGTTTACAGAAAAAACTGAACAAATTCTTGAAAAAGTACATTTAAAAGAAATTCAAAATAATTTAGCAAGTGAAATATCTTATGGGCAACAAAAACTATTAACTATTGGTTGTTGCTTGGCAAACGATGCTCAATTATTGCTTCTTGATGAACCCGTTGCCGGAATTGATAAAGATAATTACATTCGAATTTATGATTTGGTTTTGGAATTAAAAAACGAAGGAAGGACAATATTACAAATAGAACATAATCACAACTTTGTTGAAAGTCTGAGTGATGGTATTTGGTTTTTAAATGGGGGATTAGCTTACCCTTTCGAAAATTACAAAGCTTTTATTAACAATCCAGTCGTAAAAGAAACTTATCTTAATTAATGCTCGAAATAAAACACATATCATCCGGCTATGGTAAAAAGCAAGTGCTTTACGATGTTTCATTGCAAGTAAACAATGGTGAGGTGGTTTTATTAACAGGTGGTAATGGATCCGGAAAATCTACTTTATTAAAATGCATTTATAATTCACTTCCCTGCTGGACTGGTGAGATATTTTTTAAAGGAGAAAAGATTAATGGGTTAAAATCTTCTGATTTAATTAAAAAGGGAATAGTCTATATTCCACAAAAGGATTTTTATTTCGAAAATCTTACTGTAAAGGAAAACCTGCAAATTTCTGGCTATACTCTTCCTAAAGGGGTGCTGAAAGAAAGGATAGCTGAAGTATATGACTTAACCGGACTAACCAAATTCAGAAAACGCAAACCTTTTAATTTAAGCGGAGGGGAACGTAAAATATTAGCTTTTGGTATGGGATTAATCCACAAACCTAAATTACTTTTATTTGATGAGCCGTTTGCAGGTGTAGATGCTAAAAACACCACAACCCTTTTAAGACTATTCAAAGAAACAATCATCAAACCAGACAATGGTGTAATAATTGTTGAACATAAAGACGATGCAAGACAGTTATTTACGCGAAAAGTTATTATGGAATTAGGTAAAACCCAAAATATAACATCATGAAAAAAATCGTATTTATTTTACTTGCTTTTGTTTTGATAGTTGGTTGTAATCAGCAAAAAAAGGAAACCATTAAAATTGGACTTATTTTACCGTTAACTGGTGATGCCGCAGACTGGGGTATACCGCCTAGGAATGGTGCTCAATTAGCCGTTGATGAAATAAACAAAAATGGTGGAATAAATGGTAAATTAATTGAATTAATTATTGAAGATGATGTCTGTGATCCTGCAAAAGGAGTTGCCGCAATGAATAAAATTATTTCAATAGATAAACCCGTTGCAGTTGTTGGTGCAGTTTGCTCTTCTGTTACTTTGGCTATAGCTCCAATTGCAGAAAAAAATAAAATAGTACTTATTAGCCCTGCATCTACTAACCCAAAAATAACTGATGCCGGTGATTATATTTTTAGAGTAATTCCTTCTGATGAGCTAAGAGGACAAGTATTTGCCGAACACATTTACAATTTAGGTTTAAGAAAAGCAGCAATTATTTACATAAATAACGATGGTGGTAAAGGAAATGAACAGACTTTTATTAAATATTTCACAAAGTTAGGAGGAGAGATTTTAACATCTCAAGCCTATGCAACTACAGCCAAAGAAGTAAAGACCCAAATGATTAAAATAAAGGAATCAAAAGCAGAATTTATTTTGGCTATTTCCCAAATTCAAGATGCAGTAACTGTTTTAAAAAATGCCAAAGAGTTGAATGTTAATCTACCATTTTATTTTCAGACAGAAGCATTGGAAGACCCCAAAGTTGCTGAACTAGCTGGGGATGCTATTATTGGAAGCACTTATATAACATTTGCAAAAGAAAAAAGCCCTGAGATTGACAAATTTAAAAATCTTTACAAAGCAAAATTCAACACAGAACCTGAACTTTTTAGCGCAGAAGCTTATGATGCAATAAATCTTATTTATGCCGCATTAAAGGAAAGTAAAGAAATCAAAGAATATTTATATACAACTAAAGATTACCACGGAGCTTCTGGTTCTATTTCATTTGACAGTAATGGCGATGTTGCTAAAAAACTTGAAATTATTACAATGGATAAATAAACTTTGCTATGAAAAAATTCTTTAAAAATTTTTGGCTTTCTTCTTTAATCGGATTAATTATTTCTTTAATAATTGTTGTTTCAACTATAACTCCAAAAATAGATTCTAATAAACATCTTAAATCTGACACGCAATATGTTGATAGCCTATTAAGTCAAAACACATTAAGCAATATGGAAATTGCAGTTTTAAGAGAAAAACATAAAAATATTTGTCGAAGCATTGAATTAAAATCTAGTAAGTTTGAAATTTACGGGATTGAATTTATCATGGCAATTTTTTATTTTTTAATTACTTCAATTATTGCCCAAATTATTATTGATGTAAATAAGCATGGAGACTCATTATATGTTTTAAAAAGAGCTTTAAAAGAATATAAATTAATTATCGGAAAGCATGATAAAATAAAAGAACCCTATGCATCTTTCATCGCAAAAAAAGTATCTGATGTTAAACATTTAGGAGGAATAGCATTTATCAGTTTTTCTGAGGAATCTTATATAGAATGGTTAATAGAGAGCCTTGATGAAGCGAAATCATCATATGAATCAACCTTAACTTATAAGCCAAAGTGGTTTTTTGAAGATGAAGCAGATAATGGGATGAAAGTATCCGAAAAACAGAATATTTTAGAGGTAGTAAATGAAGCTGATACTGTAAAAGACAAAACAAGAATCTTAATTTATCAAAAGGAAAAATTCATTGAATACTTTGAAGAAATGACACCCACTGAAATTGAATCATTCTTAGAATTAAATAAAAAATGCACTCTCTTATATGTTGATAAGAAACAAGTCGAAGGATACTTTAAAAGAAATATGAAGAAGCACCGAAATGCTATTGAAGACGATTTCGCCTTAATTGATGGTGTATTTGTTTTAAAAAAAGATAATCATCTTGGGGGTTCAATTATTTTCGGTGATGTTGAGGAATATAAGGAGTTCTTTCATTTTGCGAAAAACGATACAAAACATGAGTATTTCAAATCAATCAACACTCCAGAAAAAATAAAATTATTAATTACAGAATATAAAACAGCTTAATATGAAAATACAACTAATCAATCCACCATTAAATAAGGATTATTCCCTTTCATTAAGAACAGGAATTTATGCACCTCTGAATTTAGCAACACTAGCAGGATATATAAAGCATAATAATTCATCATTAGAAGTCGAGATTTTAGATGGCGAAATGGAGAGTTGGGAAATTTTACTTATAAAGATAAATGCACCAATTGTTGGTATCAGTTGCAATCTGATGACATATAAAACAGCACTTGAGATTGCAAAGGTTGCCAAACAAAAAGGTAGTTTGGTTATTTTTGGTGGACCCTTTGCAACTTCAATGCCTGAAAAAATCGTGAAGAATCAATCTTTTATCGATGCTGTAGTTGTTGGCGATGGTGAAAAGGCAATGCTTGATATTGTAAATGGCAAAGGGTTTAAAGAAATACCAAATTTGGTATTTAGAAGAAATGGACAAATCATAAAAACACGTAGAACAATAACTAATCTGTCTTCATTACCCTTACCTGATTATAGTTCCTTAAATATGCAGGAGTACTTCTCTAACTATAAATCAAGATACGGTAATCATAAGCCTTTTAATGGTTCTTTAGCTATTTCTTCAATAAAGGGTTGTGAATGGAGAGATTCATCAGGTGATGGATGCATCTTTTGCATGATTCCAAACAAAGGTGTTCAATACTGCAACCCGGAACGTATGTGGAAGGAAATTGAGCATTTTAATTTAAAATATGGCGTAGATTATTTTTGGGATGTGAGCGATTCATTTGTTGATAATAATGAGTGGTTAGAAAAGTTTAAAGACGCAAAACCCTCCCACTTGAATCCCCGTTTTGAAATTTATGGCAGAGCAAATAGGATCAATGATAGGAAAGCTAAACTACTTAAAGATATTGGTGTTTTTGAGGTTTTTATTGGTGCTGAATCAGGAGATGATGAAATCTTAAAAAACATCAACAAACCAGTTTCAAAAGAATTAGTATTGAGGGCAATAAGAGCATTAGCCAAATATGATATTCGTGTTACTGTATCTTTCGTAATTGGTTTACCCGGTGAGACAAAGAAATCATTGTCAAAAACTATTTCTTTTTCTGAAGAATTAGCAAAATATAAAAATGTCATTGAGACATCTACTAGCGTTATGATGCCAATTCCTGGGAGTAGGGCATTTAAAAACCTAATGAAAATTCCTGAAGTAGCCATCAAATATTCCACTGATCTATTTAATTTAGAGGGTCTAAGAGCTGAATGGATAAAACACTTCACATGTCTGAACTATTCAGACCTTGAAAAAGCGACAAATGACATTACAAGCATGTTTGAATTAAATTCGGATTTCGCTCAACCCAAGCATAAATATATATCATCACCTTGTTGTTAAAGTAAACTTATGTTATGACAATAATTAATTGGATAATACCCATACTTTCTGCTGTTTATGCTGTGCTATGTTTGATTCCTAAACTAAAGAAGTACTTTAGAGAGATTACAGCAATATACATTGCTCTCATGTTTGCTTTATTTTTTCTTTCAATCAATGAGTACAATAATTCTTTTTTGGATAAATACAATCTTCACAAGAGAGAAATAATAAGTAAACTTATAAATAAGGATGATAGAGATTATTCAATAATAAGTAAACGGATTTCTGCCATTGAAAAGGATATTTCCAGTATAAATAAAGGGCGAATTTATTTAACTTATAATGAATTACGTGAGCATGCTGAACTTAGAATGTTAGAATTATCTTCATCTGGCCTCGAATATTTGGCAACTCATATAATAGACAATGACGATGATGCAAATATTTTCATAGATGAATATACCCGAAATTATTCCAATGTTTCATCCTTTTTGAAAATTCAAAACAAAAATCTTAATGAAGGTGGGTCTTTAAAGAGAATTTTCGTTTTCGAGGAAAAATGGTTATTAAATAACGTTGAAAGAGCAAAACATATGCTTGATAATCATAATAGGATTTACGATAATACATCAAACATCGAAACTCCAGTAATATTACTTAAGCAAGCGAAGGAAATTTTGAATGATTTGAATTTGTTAGAATTTAATATCTTAAACAGAAAGGAGTGTTTTATATGGTTAGAAGATGAAGATGGCTTTCCGTATAGATATAAGGGAGGAATATATATATTCAATAATGAACAAATAGAGGACTTATATAAAAAATGGGAATCCCTATACAAAAATTCATCTCATAATATTGACTCTCTGTTATCCAGAATTAAATCTAAATAATAATGGCACAATTAATCATAAATATTATCAATACAACATTTATATTAATAAATGTTTCTGTTTCTTTTACATTTATTTATTATTCAACAAAATTCTTTAATTTGTTTCATGCTACAATAATTACTATTAGTGCCTATTTTGTTTTTCTATTTTCAATTCAACTTAACTTGAATTTATACGTCAGTATTGTACTTTCTATTTTACTTTCCTCTCTTATTGGTATTTTAAGTAATGCATTTTTATTCAAGCCTTTGAGAATTAGAAATGCTGATCCTTTTTTAATAATGATTGCATCTTTAGGATTATATTTAGTGTTTCAAAATATTATTTCACTAATTTGGGGTGATGCTACAAAAAGCATCCGTCCAGGTGAAATAAAAATTGGAAATGAAATATTTGGAGCGTATATCACAAACGTTCAGATTATTACAATAATAGTGATTTTGATTCTTTTTCTGGGAACAATTCTATTCTTAAATAAATCAAATCTTGGCAAACAAATGAGAGCAGTTTCATCCAATAACGATTTGTCAATTATATTTGGAATTAATTCAAATAAAGTCATTTTATGGTCATTTGGTTTAGGTTCAGCATTAGCTGCTGTTGCCGGTATTTTGGTCGCCTTTGATACAGACATGACTCCCACAATGGGCTTCAACCTTTTACTCTACGGAATAGTAGCCATGATAATTGGAGGAGTTGGGAGTTTTTGGGGGCTTGTAGGAGGCGCATTCCTGCTTGCAACTGCTCAAAACCTTGGCGCATATTATTTTGACAGCAAATGGCTAGATGCCATTGCATATATTATTTTAATATTGTTTTTGATATGGAAACCACTCGGTTTCAGTGGTAAACAACTTAAAAAGATTGAGATATAATGGAATACATCCTGCACATAATAATTATGATTATGCTCTATGTAATGCTTTCACAAAGCCTTACATTAACTGCAGGTTATTCCGGTTTAATTTCATTGGCACATGCCGGATTTTATGGTATTGGGGCTTACACATCAGCAATTCTATCTGTTAATTATGGCTTTTCGTTTCTGGCAACTCTACCTATGGCAATGCTACTAAGTGGAATAATTGCAGTTTTTGTTTCGGTTATTGCCTTACGTACAGTAGATGACTACTTTATCATTATTACTCTTGGAATTCAAGTAGTAGCCTTTTCTATTATGAATAATTGGATGGATTTAACGAATGGACCTCTTGGTATTCCTGGCATTCCTTCAATTTCAATTTTTGGTTTTGAGTTTAGCAGCAAAATATCTTTCCTCATCCTAACCCTAATCTTAGCTGCATTAGTTTTCTACATCTTAAAAAACATTACCAAATCTCCATTCGGTCGGATTCTGATTGCATTGAGTGAAGATGAAATTTTTACCCAAAGCCTTGGTAAAAATGTTTATCAAGCAAAGGTTGTCAGCTTTACCATAGGTGCAATGTTTGCTGCAATACCGGGTGTTCTGTATGCTCATTACATTAGTTACATCGACCCATCAAGTTTTACAATTAATGAATCCATTTTCATTTTATCAATTGTAATTATAGGTGGAATGAGAAACTTATGGGGAGCAGCAATTGCTACAGCAGTATTAGTAATATTACCGGAAGCCTTAAGATTTATCGGAATGCCAAGCAATATTGCTGCAAATATGAGACAAATAATTTACGGACTAGTACTTGTAATAATGATGTTTAAATCCAATAAGGGTTTTGTTTCAAAAAAAATTGTCGGGCAGGGAAATAAATAATTCTGTCCCGAAGGTCAAGCACATTTGCAAATCGCACAAGCCAACGCACCAACCAAAATTTGCAAAAGAGCTTGCCCTGCCAACGCAAGGAAGAAGTAAGCACTACACACAACAGCAAATCATGGCACTCAGCCGGTTAGCGGTTATCTGGGAAAATGATCCCGTCCCGATGACTCCCGTCCCGATAGCCATCGGGAGCTATCGGGAGAAAAGGAAACATACGAAATACTAAAAACCTTCCCTGAAATGAACGGCTGCGAGCTATGTTCGCAGAACGTGCAGGTGTTGCCCTAACAGTGTTGCGTAAAATTGAACAAGGTAAAACCAATCTGAATATGGAGAAAGTGAACTTGATTCTAAGCATGTTTGGCCATGAATTAGCTCCTGTGAATAGTAAAAAATTGAATGAATGAGACAGGGAAAAGTATATTATAAAAATCCTCTCGCCGGTAAAGTTGTAATCATGCAAAAGAAAACTGATTTGCGTGTTCCGGTTTCCTGCTTAAAGGTCCCGATTTGATTTCTCAATTCGGCGGCATATTTTTTTGTGATGGTGTAGGGGTTTATGGAGAATTTGATTTCGCATTGATACATCTAATTAAAAAAAATATTTCATTACATTTGAACCCTAAAGTGATTAAGAATTAGGAATAGCCTAACCCTTAGCTTGAAAATATGTGAAGACACCAAATTTTAATTTTACAATATTTGACCTTATATAAAAAATCTCTATCTTTGTTTTCAACATAAAGTCTAAATAATGACAACAATAACTATTAAAAACGGTGAAAATATTTCCCGGACAGATTTTGAAAATATTGATGAGCTTCTCGTGTATTTTATGGACAAAATGGGGTTTGGGACACTTCTTCCTCTTGATAAGAAAGATGTAAATACTGAAAGAAAAAAGCGTTTCGAAAAAGCATTAAGCACACCTAAATCCAAAATGTTAAACATTTAACACAATGGAGATTTATGAATTAGACGAATCAATTTTGATTATCTTAGCAAAAGAAACCTGGTGCCGCAGTATCAAAAAGCCAAATTATTATTAAAGCACAATTATTTATTATCCATAAAATTTAAAAAGCGACAACCCAAGCCCTTAGGGGAATATTATTTCCGCATAAATCAAAAATACCGTGCTATTGGTGTTTTTGATGGCAAGGATTTTATTGTTACAGAAATCCTGGATCATCAATAAAACAACACCTTTCCTGCAAACCTACTTATTGTTTTTCTATGTTCCAATCCCGACATTTCACCAAGGGAAGATGAAAGAAAGTTAGCCGTAATACCGGCTACCGCTAATCGCATATTATCAGTAATGGAGAGATCGGCTTATTAAAAGTTCGGCACGTCATGAAAGCATAATAAAACCCGCAATAAACAAATCATCCATGGTCAGATCATTTTGAACCAGGCCAGTAGAATACATATTTTGCTGTAGGCCAAAAGTTGAAATCATGCACAGGAAAACCGATTTGCGTGTTCCGGTTTCCTGTTTAAAGGTCCCGATTTGATTTCTCAATTCGGCGGCATATTTTTTTGTGATGGTGTAGGGGTTGATGGAGAATTTTATTTCGCATAAATTAATCACCTGATCCCGCCTATCGATGATCAAATCAATTTGGCTTCCCGGGTCGGATGTGCTGCTTCGCCATGAGGAAATACTGGTGAAAACGCCGCCAATTCCGAGTGCCTGTTTTATTTGAGAAAGATGATACATACAAATTTGCTCATAAGCATAGCCGCTCCATGCCCGGTGTTTTGGTGTGTCGATGGCACTAAGCCAGGTGTCGCTATCCACGGGCTGCGTGCCTTCGATAAACTTCAAATAAAAATGCGTATAAAAATCCACCAACTGGTACAAGCTGTTTCTTGTTTTTTTTCCAAAGGGAATGTACTTCCTGATAAAGCCGCTTTCTTCAAGTTCGTTTATTAGCTTCGTTGTGCTTCCTGCATTGGGCAAGCCCGAAAGGGAAATTAGTTCGTCACGGGTTAAGCCTTTTGATTTTTTTGCCAGTGCCCTGATAAGGCTGAGATGACGTTCGTGATTACTAAAAAGTGAACGATATAAATTTGTGAATTCTGTACGCAGCAATCCGGTTTCCGAAAAACAAATATTCTCGATGTTTTGCATGGCGCTCTTGCCGGGTTCAAGCTCATCCCAGTAAAATGGAATGCCTCCAAAAGCCATGTATAGCTGGATAATTTGATAGCGATCGAGCTTGATTTTTCGGGATTGCAAATACTTTTCACACTCAAACAAAGTAAAGGGGGGGGTTAATTTTTTTTGTAACCCGGTTGTGAAGCCCGCCTTTATTGTTGATGAGTTTATTGATCATCCATGATGTTGCCGACCCACACACAATCAAAAGAATATCGCTTCGCACCGATGCCCAGCTATTCCAGAAATGTTCAAGTCCCTGTATAAATTTTGAATTGCGGGTATCGAACCAGGGCAGCTCATCAATAAAAATTACCTTTCTCTCTTTAACTGTGGCAAGGTATTCTGATAATTGCGAAAACGCAGTTAACCAGTCCTTTGCCGGCAAATAGTCATTTTTTGAATCGTGGCCGCTTAGGGCCAAATGAAAGTTTGAAAGTTGCTGGCTCAGGGTAGCATTTGCCAACCCCGTTATCTGAAAAGTGAATTTGCCGATAAATGCTGATCGGATCAAAAAAGTTTTACCAACCCTCCGTCTTCCATACATGGCCACAAATTCTGATTTTTCTGAGGCGTACATTGCACCCAAAATGGAAAGCTCTCTATCTCTGCCTATTATGTTTTTCATGCTATTTCAATTTGGCTGTAAATGCAATAATAAACATAGTTATAGCCAAATCAAATAACCTAAAAGGCTTTATGTGTGTTAAATTTTGGACTTATAGCCATAATGAAATTTGCGAAAATGGTGTTTATTTTAATGAACTCAGTATGAGTTCAGGTATTGTAGCTTATGCATGGAATTGTGGATAGCAACCCAGTATAGGTTGTGCTAATAAAAATGATTTCGGTAGCTCAACCCCCCGAAAAATCGGGGCAGGCTGTACCGGGTTGTAACACTTTACTTAGCACTCATATCTACAATATCGGAACCCGTACCGGGTTCCTTTTCAGAAATTTTTAACTAAGCAGTGGCGTATATCATCCTTAGCTTGACGGCTATGGACCCAACGGGGCGACAAAGGCGAAGATTGCCCCAAAGATAGGAATGCCCGCTTCGCGTGGCGACCCCATGGCACAACCCTGACACAGAGAACAAATTCTTCACGTATAAATATCTAATCAAACAAAATATTTCATTACATTTGATGGCAAAAAATTGAGTGATAATGAAATTGAAGAAAAACCCAATACTTTTTCTTTTCGATCTTATGAAAAAAGATCAAAAAACACAGTTAAACAAATGTCGTTTATTTGAAAAAGATGAAATTGGTCATACTAAAAACAGAATAAATGCCCAGCCAATAACAGCACCTCATAGCACATATGGCCGCGTTAGGGGAATTAAGACAAATGATAAGTAAATTTGAAAAGTCAGGAAATCAACATAAATTTGAGTAGTGAACGGCCACGTGCCATAGCTGCGGAACGTTGTAGCACATAATCAAGAACTCTTGCTACAAAACAAAGTATTGACAAGATTTTGATATTGGTAACTTTAAAGTTACCTTTGTGAAATGAACAGAATTAGAGAAGTAATTGCTTATAAGAATTATTTTGAAAGCTTCTTAAGAAAACAACCAACAAAAGTTCAGAATAAAATATTCAAGGTTATTGAAGCCATTGAAACTTTAGAGAGAATTCCAAAAAGTTACTTACAATTCATAAAGGGAACTAATGGACTCTATGAAGCAAGAATTTCATTAGCCTCAAATATTTGGAGAGTGTTTTGCTTCTTTGACAAAGGTATGCTTGTAATTTTACTTAATGGCTTTGTCAAAAAAACGCAAAAGACTCCTAAAAGTGAAATAGAAAAAGCATTAAGGCTCATGAATGATTATTATAAAGAAAAAGAGAGAAAGAAATATGAAAACTAAAACCTGGACAGAAATAAAAGACTCGGTTTATGGAGTAAAAGGAACCGGGAGAAGAGATGAACTTGATAGGGAATTTGAGTCATTTAAAATCGGGCTACTGCTCAAGAAAGCCAGAGAAGAAAAAAAACTGACTCAACAAGAACTTGGAAATTTATTAAACAAAAAGCGAACTTTCATTTCAAGAATTGAGAATAATGGTAGTAATGTGACACTAAAAACCTTATTTGATATTGTTGAAAAGGGATTAGGTGGAAAGGTAAATATATCCATTGATGTTTAGAAATTACGTACTAAAACAGCAAATCATGGCCCACAGTCGCTTAGCATTCATCTGGAAAAATGATTCCGTCCCGATAGCCATCAGCGATTTTCTAAGGAACTTTGATTTTTGCATTTAAAATTGTAATATGCTGTTTTACTTAAACATATCATTTTAATCTATTAAATAAATTATTGGGGCATTATTATACTTTGTGTTCCCGATAGCTATCGGGATGACTTCGTGGTCAAAATGCAATCCACAGAGGCACAGAGCCACAAAGGTTCACAAAAAAACATCATCATCATTATTCACTGCCATTAATAATATTAGCAATTGGGTATTTAAAATTTTAGGTTCTACAAATTTTACAGATTAGTGTTTTACAATTAAATTACTAAACGAATATAGTGTGAAAAAATCACTGATAACCATCGGGAGCTATCGGGACGGGAGCTATCGGGAGAAATAGAAACTTATGAATCACTAAAAACCCTCCCGCAAGTAAACGGCTGCGAGCCATCTTTGCGGAACGTTGTGTGTAATGCAAAAAGAAAATACTATGATCAAAAGAATAATTTGGTTTTTTAGATTAGTAATTCGAATTCAAAAAGGCTGACATTAGTATGTAATAAGGGTTCAATAACCATTAATAATTTTGCTTTAAATGATATATTAGCAGTTAAAAAACACTCACCTATTTCTACTTTTAATCGAACCATCAAGGAATTGAAACGAGTGAAGAGAGGTTTGGAAAGTTACTTTGATGGCAAATAAAAGTATTTTCTCCATATTCTCCCCTCCCTTCCCCTGAAAAAACAAAAGCCCCGGAGGTTTTAACCTTTAAGGCTTTGTGAATTTTTTTGTAGCCCCACCAGGACTCGAACCTGAATTTAAAGTTTAGGAAACTTCCGTTCTATCCCTTGAACTATGGGGCCAAATCAATTTGAATCATCAACAATTTTCCAGAATTTGGAAATAATACTACAATATTGAGATTCTGACTCAGAGAATTCGAGTGCAAAAATCTCAATTTCTTCTTTAACAACAAACTTTATATTCTGTTTTTTCACTTTTTTGTATAAAAATGAACAATTAAACCTTTAATCTTAAGAAATTGTGATGATTCATTAGGAAATGCACTATTTTTGCTTAAACATCACCTCACTTTAAAAAACCGTAAAATCTATGAGGGATTACGTCCCCAAAATACTTATCATCGACGACATCAAAGAAAATCTCATCACCCTTGAAATGAACATGAGGGTTTTGAATGTTGAAATTATTTCGGCTCAAAGTGGAAAAGAGGCGCTGATCCAGGTAAAACAACATGATTTTGCAGTGATGATTGTTGATATCCAAATGCCTGAAATGAATGGATTTCAAACTGCAGAGAGAATTAGACAGGGACGTCGCAACAGGCATACTCCTATCATTTTTCTTACAGCAGTGTTTCACGATCAAAACAGTATTTACCAGGGATACCGCTCAGGGGCTGTCGATTATATTTCCAAACCTTTCAACCGGGAAATCCTATTAAGCAAGGTCAGGGTATTTTTGGATATCGACAGGATAAAAGGTGAATTAAGCGAATCCAAGCAACAATTCCGGAGTATTATTCAGGATCAAACCGACTTGATATGCCGAACGGATAAAGACTTGAATATTTCATTTGCCAACAGGGCTTTTCTTATAGCTTTTGCCAAAACTTTTGAAAGCCTCAAAGACAAAAGCATGCTCAATTGGGTTGATAAAAATGACCTTCAAAGGATTAATAGCGCCATAAATGTACTTACTCCTACCAATGCCCTGGTAAAGATAAATCATCAAATCAATGCTTCAAAATCACGCCATATCAATGTATCTTCCATTATAAGGGCTTTGTTCGACAGTGATTTCGAGTTGGTAGGATATCAAATTGTAATGCGCGATATAACGGCTGAAGTGAAATCGAAAGAACACCTTGTTGAAGCGCAGAATAAAGCTGATCTGGCGGCAAAATCAAGATCGCAATTTGTGGCTAATATGAGCCATGAAATCAGAACACCTATGAATTCAATTATTGGATTGCTGAATGTAATTTTTGAATCTGAACTTGATAGTGAACAACAGGAAACACTTGAAGTAATAAGGCATTCAGCGAATAATTTGCTTAACCTTTTAAATGATATTATTGATCTATCTAAAATTGATGCTAATCAAATAAAGTTTATTTCTGACTGGTTTAAATTAAATGAACAATTAGATAAAACCATAAAGCTACTCGAAATTAAAGCAAAAGAAAACAACAACACCCTTAAACTTGAGATAGACGACCAAATCCCAAAAGAAATAAAAGGAGATCATTTCAGGCTGGGGCAGGTGTTGATAAACCTTTTAAACAATGCCTTAAAATTCACCCATGATGGTGCGGTTAAACTAAAAATAAATAAAGAGGCCGAGGATAAAAACAAGGTGAAAATCAAGTTTACTGTTTCGGATACCGGAATAGGAGTATCAGAAAAAGATCTGGAAAATATTTTTAAAGTTTATGAGCAGGGCGATCCCGAAATAACCCGTGAGTTTGGTGGTAGCGGACTCGGTTTAGCCATTTCAAATTCGCTATGCGAAAAAATGGGCGGGAGGATTAACGTTAACAGTAAAATTGGCGAAGGAACCAACTTTTGGTTTACACTTCCTTTCGAAATAAAAGCGCCTGAACAAAAGCCGCCCGGGGATAAGAAAATTCACATTCTTGTTGTTGAAGATAACCTGCTGAACCAAAGGGTTGTTGGCACTACTCTTCAGCGAAATGGCTTTACTTTTGAAGTAGCTCAAAATGGTGAAATTGCTTATAACAAATTTGTTAGTGGAAACTTCAATTTAATCATTATGGATATTCAAATGCCGGTGATGGATGGGTATGAGTCAACCAATTTGATCAGGATCTATGAACAAGAACATCCTGAAAGAAAAAGAACAAACATTGTTGCACTTACCGCCAACGCTACCACCGAAGATAAAAACAAGTGCCGTGAAGTGGGTATGGATGATTATATGACAAAACCCTTCCGCTTTAAAGCACTCACCGAAATTATTAACCGAATGGCTGAATAAAGTTTGGGTTCGCTCTAATCTGCATCTTTTTTCCAATACATATTTTGAAAATTAATACTGCCCATGTTTTGTGCTTAAGATTTCTGTGAGCTGATTTTATGATAGATTGATTAGGGATAATTTGGAAATTTAATTATTGATAAATATCCGGTTATCGTGTCCTTTAATATCAACAATTCTTGAATTGTCCTCAGGACTGTTTTTCGTTGTAGCATCTAAAAATACATTGCTGTTTTCGCTTATGTAGGTCTTTCTTACAAACAATTCTTCAGGATAGTAAATTTTCCCATATTTCATATCGATTAATAAACGGTAAGCAGCATTTTCAGGAATGTTAAGCCGATAATCCCCATATTTACCATCAATGGTAACCTGCGAAAAATCAGCTGCTATTTTATCAATGGTAACATTATCATCATACGACTGCAATTTGAAGGATTCATTTAATTCTTTTATTTCAAAATCGGAATACTTGCTTTCTCCGCACTCAAGCGAAACTATGTTGCCAAATACAAAACTATCGTCATAAGAACCCGAGAGTTTAACAGCTCCTGCTCCATCAATCCGGAATTCGGAATATTTGCTTTGCCCTGATAGATTGACCGATTGGCCTCCATTAAGCGTACAATCATAAAAATCGAAGACTAAACTTCCTGCAGAACCAAACTCAAATTCGCTGTATTTGGCCGCCCCATTAAACTTTCCAAGCGCCTCAATAGTAATATTATCATCAAAAGATTCAAAATTGAAATCCCCCAAATGTTGAATCTCAATTTTAGAATACTTACTTTTTAACTCCATGTTGCCACAGGTGGCCATTTTCAGGTCGGAATCATACAATTCAATTTCAGCCTCCGGAATGTTTTCTAAAAATGCTTTGGAATAACGCAAATCGAGCTGCACCTTTCCACCAAAAGAATCACCATACAGTTTCCCGCTATAAATTTTTATTTCGGCTTTGCCCGCTATTTCCTCCATTTTAATGTCCGCGTATTTATTGTCAATTTCTATGGAGGTGGTTTTGGGAACAAACAATGTAATCCTGATTTCAAAATTTTTAAGTACAGCTTTTTTACCGGTAATCAGTTTAAGCTTGTGATTAATATTACTTGATATCGATTCCCAAAACAAAGTATTGATGGAGAAGCGGGAATCCTGACCTTCAAAATCTATCGATTTTATGGCATCCACTGTAATATCAATATCCTCCTTATTTTTTGCTTTTAGCTTTACATCCATTTGCAGTTCAACGGTATTATTCTTCCAGGTTTTAATCTCCGCATCAAACGATCGGTTTTTAAATTCGATAATTCCTTGCGGGTCAACATCTGATTCAAAAGTCAACACTTCATTAAATTCGGCCTGAGCCAAGGCTGAAAACCCTGTCGAAAAAAGGATCAGCACAATAAAAATCAAATAATTAAATTGCTGTATGTTCTTCTTTGCGTTTTTCATAATCTTTCTGTTTTTGAATTTCCATTAACATTCTGTCTAAAATTCTTACTCTTTTTTCATAATAGTCGAGCATTGCCCTTAAAAGCTGCTCATTGTAACCGTAATTTGAATAATCTTCCTGATATTCCTTGTACATATCATCAAGGGTGCTTAATTCAGTAAAAAATGCTTCGAGCGACTTTGTATCAAAAGGTTTCATTGCATCCACCAGTTTCAACTTATTTTCAAAATCAACCCTGTAGTTTGCCACCTTGCCGGCATAAGCGGGTTCAATTTCGCTAAGCGTGATATGATAAATGTCTGGTTCGGAAAGGTAAAATTCGTTGTATAAAATGTAGGTAGATGAAACCAGAAAAATAATGATTGCTGCAGCTTTCCAAAAAAGCCCTGTTTTTGTATTCCTCTTTTTATTCAGATCATTACTAATCCCTTCCCAAATCAAATTATCATCAGGTTCTTCTACATCAAGATGCTGGTGTTGAGATTCGAGATATTTTTCAAAATTACTTTTCATGATTCATCAACTTTTCTTTAAGCAAAGTTTTTGCACGTTGGTACTGCGATTTTGAAGTAGATTCGGAAATGTTGAGCATTGTAGCTATTTCACGATGCTTGTAACCTTCGAAAAGAAAAAGGTTTAAAACTACCCTCGATCCTTTGGGCAACATTTTTACCGCCCCGTGAATTATTTCAGGAGAAAAACCATAAACCTCATCATTATTATCTTCACTCTGAATTGGTTCGGTTTGCGATTCCAAACTTTCAAAAAACGATTTATTACGCTGCAAAAAATTAATACAATGGTTAACCACAATGCGCCTGAGCCACGCCCCAAAAGAAGCCTCTCCACGATAGTCGCCAATTTTCCGGAATGCTGTTACAAAAGCATCCTGAATCACATCTTCGGCATCCATTTTATTGCCCAGCATCCGCATGGCAAGATTGTACATAGCCTTAGAATACATTTTGTAAAGCCTGTATTGCGACCTTGATTCTCCCTGCCGGCATTGCTCGATCAACTTTGTATGGATGTCAGGGTTCTGCTTTCCCACTTTGCTCCTTTTATTATTAATGACACAAGAATGGCGAAAATAGTTGGAATGAAGGGGTTTTAATTTTTCGTTATTGACTATATTAAGAATACTTCTCACTATACTAGATATTTAATCACTACTAATAGTCGAATGATTTATACAAAATAAGGTAATAAGGTCTTTGTTAGTCGTTTATCATATACTACTAAGGTTTGCTTTTAAGAAATAAGGTCTTTTGATTATAATATAAAAAATCACTCCTAAAATAGAAAAGAGCCAAAAATTATTACTTCCTGGTACGACAAGTTATTTTAATACAAGTTGATAATCTGTTATTAATGCATCGAAAGGTATTTTCAAATTATCATTTAGTCTTCTTATCATCTCAATAGTAAGTTTTCTTTTTCTTTTTAAGACCTTCGAAACAGTTGCTTTGTCTCCTAAAATTCCAATCAAATCCTTTTGCTTTAGGCTTTTTTGTTCCATAATGAACTTTATGGCTTCAACAGGATCGGGGTCAGGAATAGGATATTTTTCTTCTTCATATTTTTCGATAAGTAAAACCAAAAGATCAGCCTCTTTATCCTCATCAGTACCTGATTCAACATCAAATATTTCATCCAACCTTTCTAAAGCTTTTTCGTAATCATTTTCATTTTTTAATACTGTCCAATTGTATTTCATCTTAATTCTCCTTTTATAAAAACAATTCTATTAAATTGTTGATGCGTTAAGTTTATCATATTCCTGATGCGTTCCAATAAAGCGGATAAAAACCCTCCCTTTTTCGTAGTTTATTCTTGCAATCAAACGGTAATGGTTTCCTTTGATATTGAATACAACCCTGTTATTTCCAATATTATCTGCTGTACCAAAATATTCTTTCAATTCATAAAAGTTACGAAAATTTAGTTTCATTAATAACTTACACCATGTTTTGAGTGCTTCGCTACAATCAGGATGTTTTTCCCAAAAGTCTTTTAAGGTACTACATTTTACTACGTGCATTTTCAATAATTATCAGGCAAAGATAATACTTTGTTGACAATATGTCAACTTAATAATTCTCCTAATTTATGAGAGATAATCTTGTGGGTTAAATGAAATCGATTGGTATTTGATATTCACCATATCAATTCACCAGCCGTTTATCAATTTCAAAAAAACCCTTTGTCGTTTGCTATCGTAATACTATTTTGAAAAAAATAGAGCTTAGTTTATTATTTTAGGAATTATGTTAGCCATCCACCCCAATAAAAATCTCCGGGAAAAAGGTCTTTGAGATCAACTTCACTTTCAAAAACTCCAAAAACAGCCGAGCCGCTGCCACTCATCGAAGCATATTCTGCGCCCTTTTTATACAAATCCCCTTTTATGGTTTCTGCTTCGGGATACTTGCCAAATACTATCTTTTCAAAGTCGTTTTTTAAAAAATCAGACCACTGACCCACTGGCTTAGCGATTACATCTTTTAATATAAAATCTGGCTTTGCAGGCACTATCCCCACATAAGCTTCGGCAGTACTGATGTGAAAAGCAGGCTTTACGATGACCAAAATTTTTCCAGATAAATTTAACTTTACTTCCTCCATTTTATCGCCCCGCTCCCGGGCATAAGCCGGCGTATTTTTTATGAAAAAAGGGCAATCCATTCCCAACTGCGAGGCATGATCCATCATTTTTTCATTACTTAATCCCAAATTAAAAAGTTGGTTTATCAACCTGATGGCGTAAGCGGCATCAGATGAACCACCTCCAAGACCTGCCCCCATGGGTATAATTTTATGCAAATGAATATGCACTTCAGGCAGGCCAAATTCATTCTGCAACATAAGCCATGCTTTTACCAAAAGGTTTTCTTCGGGCTTCCCCGGAACTGGTATTCCCGAGGTTGAAAAACGAAATTTACCGTCAGGTGAATGAATCATTTCTAAAGCATCGCGAAGAGGTATAGGATAAAAAATTGTTTCGATATTATGAAATCCATCAACTCTTTTCCCGGTAACAAATAATCCAAGATTTATTTTCGCGTTTGGAAAAAATATCATTTTGTTAAAGTTTTCACAAAAATAGTGATGATTGTTCACTTTAGGTGAATGATGAATGAGATAAGTCTAAAACCCCAAACTACTGATTTTTTATCCTTTTTACCCCTGACCCTAAAGGGTGAAGTACTAATAATCAGAAGTTTGGGATAGTCCCCTTCAGGGGATTTAGGGGTTTTGAGGCTTTTTAGCCTTTTTAACCTGGTCTCATAAATAGCTCAGGAATATTTGTATTTTTGGCTACTTTTTTAACCTGAAAAATTCATGAATTTTTCACTCTGTCGGCTAAAAAGCCGACAGAGCCGAATTTCCGCAGGAAATTCGAGGGTTAACCCTCGAAAATATTTAAAATAAATATTTTCGGCCTTCGGTGATTAATTCACAAATTCAACGAATTTGTGAATTAATCAGGTTAAAATCATTCATTAAAAAACAGAACACCGATGCCCATTTTCAATTCGCTTTTATCCTGGTTGATGAAAAAAAGAATTCATCAAATCGAATTGTTTATCAAATACCCTATTGACGTACAAATAGAGCTGTTTAAAAAATTGATGTCCTCGGGCAGCGAAACGGTATGGGGCAAAAAGTACGATTACTCATCAATCAGTACCCCGCAACAATTCCGCGAGCGCGTTCCCATAAACGATTACAACAAATTAAAACCCTACATCGAACGGCAGCGAAAAGGCGAACAAAACCTGCTGTGGAACACCGACATTAAATGGTTTGCCAAATCGTCGGGAACCACCAGCGACAAAAGTAAATACATCCCTGTAAGCAACGAAGCATTGGAAGAATGTCATTATAAAGGCGGGAAAGACATGCTGTCCATTTTTTTTCACAATCACCCCGATTCTCGTATTTTCGATGGTAAAGGGCTTGCCATGGGCGGAAGCAGCAGCATTACCGAAGTTAACAACGAATCGTATTACACGGGCGACCTTTCGGCCATCCTGATGCAAAACCTGCCACTTTGGGTACAGCTAAAAAAAACCCCCAACCGATCCATTGCTTTGATGGATGAGTGGGAAAGTAAAATCGAGAAAATGGCGCATGTAACCATGGAACATGATGTAACCAGCATTTCGGGAGTACCTTCGTGGACTTTGGTTTTGATACGAAGAATTCTTGAATTGTCAGGGAAAAACAACCTTGCTGACGTATGGCCAAATCTCGAAGTGTTCTTTCATGGTGGCGTAAATTTCGACCCCTATCGTGGGCAGTTTAACGAACTTATGCAGTCGGAAAAGATGACCTATATGGAAACATACAATGCTTCCGAAGGATTTTTTGGCATCCAGGATCGCTCCGATCATAACGACATGTTGCTCATGCTCGATTATGGGATTTATTATGAATTTATTCCCTTTGATGAGTTTGAAACCGAAAACCCCAAAACCCTCATGCTTGACGAAGTAGAAACCGGTAAAAACTACGCGATGCTCATCAGCACAAATGGCGGGCTGTGGCGCTACTTGATAGGGGATACCATACGTTTTACATCCACTTCTCCATATAGAATAAAAATCACCGGGCGTACTAAAAACTTTATCAATGCTTTTGGTGAAGAAATTATCATCGAAAATGCCGAAAAAGCGCTCGCCATTGCCTGTAGTAAATGCAACGCTGAAATTTCGGATTATACCGCCGCACCAATTTATTTCAATAACCAACAAAATGCCGCGCATGAATGGTTGATCGAATTTTCGCGCCAGCCCGAAAACCTGGGTGTGTTTACGGACGCCTTCGACAATGCCTTAAAATCGCTAAACTCCGATTATGAAGCAAAGCGCTATAAAAATATGGTGCTTGAATTACCGGTGATTAAATCGCTGCCCGAACGAACATTTTACAATTGGCTAAAAAAACGCGATAAACTTGGCGGCCAAAACAAAGTACCCCGCCTTTCGAATGACCGGAAATTTGTGGATGAAATTTTAGAATTAATAAATTAATAACTGTTGAAATTTCTAAGCATGAAGAATATTTTATTTGTTTTTGGTTTTCTTTTTATGTGTCAGCCTGTTGTTGAATTTACAAAAACTTTGAGCCTCAAAGCTAAAGTATCACAAATTGAACTGGATGCTTCAGGAAACATTTACCTGATCGAAGATGCTAAAGCCTCGATGTACAGCCCCGAAGGAAAACTTGAATACTGGTACAGAAACATGTACACAAAAAGTTTGCACAGCATCGACATTTCAAACCCTGAGAAGATTTTATTGTTTTATAAAGAAGACCAAAAAATCACATTGATCAATCAATATTTCAAGTCGATTCCCAAGCCATTCTTCCTCAACGAAAAAGGCTACGAAAACATTTCCATGGCCTGTACATCATCCGATGGAAGCATCTGGGTATTCGACCAATCGGCAAGGCAACTCATCAAGCTTACCGATCAAGGCGGTTTTATTACACAAAGTGGAACATTTTCTGATAAAATCACTTCAGACTTTTCTCCGGTATTCATGAAAGAATACAAAGGATTGCTTTACCTTACTGATCCCAGGATGGGCATTTTTGTTTTCAATCAAATTGGCGAATACCAGGAAACCCTGCCTGTTTTAAACGTAAATCATTTCAGGATTGAATCCGGCCTCTTGTATTTTATCCGTGATGGCAAGGCAGAGACTTATAATCTGAAATCGGGAGCAGAAAAAAAATACGACATGCCAACAAATAATTACACGGTGGCAAGCTTTGATTTGCAAGGCGATAACATAACAGTGTATGTTGCCAACGATAGCAATTTTAATGTGTTTGCTACAGGAAATGTTGATAAGTAGTAAGGTTTCATCCTGTTATTTTTGATTTCTTTCCTAATTTAGCGGAGTTATTTCGCATAGACAAAACTCAAAATTACACCAAAATGCATATTGCAATAGCTGGAAATATCGGCTCGGGTAAAACCACCCTTACATCGTTCCTTGCCAAACACTTCAAGTGGGAGCCGAATTACGAATCGGTTGATGACAATCCATATCTTCACAGCTTCTACGAAGACATGCGCCGCTGGTCGTTTAACCTGCAAATTTATTTCTTGAATAGCCGGTTTCGCCAGATTGTTTCCATCAGAGAATCAGGAAAAAATGTAATACAGGACCGAACCATTTATGAAGATGCCTTCATTTTTGCACCCAACCTACATGAAATGAACCTGATGACCAGCCGCGATTTTGACAATTACAGGTCATTGTTCGAGCTGATGGTAAGTTTTATCCAGCCCCCCGACCTGCTGATTTACCTCAGGGCAACAGTTCCTACCCTGGTTAATCAAATCCAAAAACGAGGGAGGGATTACGAAGAGTCCATCCGCCTCGACTATCTCAAAAGTCTCAACGAGCGCTACGAATCGTGGATGACCGACTACAACGATGGCAAAAAACTGATTGTAAATGTTGACAACCTGGACTTTGCCGACAAGCCCGAAGATTTGGGTGTAATCATCGACAAGATCAATGCCGAGCTACACGGGTTGTTTTAGGAAAAGCTTAGATGTTAGAGGGTAGAAGGGAGAAGGGAGAAGGGAGAAGGGAGAAGGGAGAAGGTAGAAATTAGAGGGTAGAAGGGAGAAGGGAGAAGATAGAAGGGAGAGGGGAGAAGGGAGAAGGGAGAAGGGAGAAGGGAGAAGGGAGAAGGGAGAAGGTAGAAATTAGAGGGTAGAAGGGAGAAGGGAGAAGGGAGAAGGGAGAAGGTAGAAATTAGAGGGTAGAAGGGAGACGGGAGAAGTTAGAAGGGAGAGGGGAGAAGGGAGAAGGGAGAAGGGAGAAGGGAGAAGGGAGAAGGGAGAAGGTAGAAATTAGAGGGTAGAAGGGAGAAGGGAGAAGGGAGAAGGGAGAAGGTAGAAATTAGA
>Ga0307990_1000578_pt1 | contig 32461 bp, 21 predicted proteins | sample EllFjometagen129_FD_203168 | JGI IMG/M metagenome (GOLD analysis project Ga0307990, IMG submission 203168) | Marine microbial communities from Ellis Fjord, Antarctic Ocean - #129 | ecosystem: Environmental > Aquatic > Marine > Unclassified | place: Southern Ocean | collected 2014-10-08
TGTTAGTGTCTTCTGTTTAGAAGACACTAATATATAACAAAACCCCCAATTATGCAAGTGCATATTGATTATATCGGAAGTTTATAAACTAAATTGAATCACACCCTTATAAAATTAGCTTGCAGAAAATTTTCCTCTTATTTCTTCCTATGCAACGCGAAGCGTTGTTTCCCAATGCAGTATTGCACATCGCACCACCCATCAAAAAGTGGATAACGCTCACGCACATCACTCAAAGCAAGTTTGGTTGCGGCTCTGCTGCAGAAGAACTTCTTAATTATTTACTCCCAAGCACATGTCCGTTCAGTGGACCATATCCGGCTCTGATGCCGGGTATATATGTAGATCCCGATTTTATCGGGATTGTCCGGTTACAAACCGGACCTACTTTTTGGAGACACTGACAAATCCCTGCTTTGCAGAGAATCAACTCCGTGCCACTGTGCCTCCAGATCTGGCCTCTGTGTTAAAAATCATTTATTCAGCACGATTCACCTCGTCTGTAATTCCGGAAAGATCGCGATAATAGGAAACCACGGCATCCCGCCAGAGCAGCACCTCTTTCAGTTGCATGCGCAGTCGGGAAGCCACATTCTCATGCTGGACCGGATCAATTTTTGGCTTCAGACCTTGCCAGGTCTTGACGAATCTTGACGACATCACACTACTGGATTGAGATCACTGTGCCGGCTGGGGGCTGGGGCAGCAAGCTGTCGATGGCGTTGAGAAAGACCGTCCTACCCAGCGATGTCAGATTATAAGACGAGCTACCGCTGGCACCCGCAAAGAATATGCGCTCGCCGCCGCCCGCAGCAAACGATTCGGCAGGCCAGCGTGCAATGGCGACATCGGTGCCGACACTCGCTACCGTCGTGCCGCCTTTACCGGTCTGAATAGGAGTAGCAAGCCGGACGCTCGTGAACAGTGGCTCCGTCAGTGGAACCGTCACGCCCGACCACGCAGCATCCCCCGCATCGTCAACCGTAGGGGTCCCGGTCGAACCCCCAGCCGCGCCGCTCCCCGTCATCCAGCCCCAGTTATCGGTCGAGTAGGCACCCATACTGATGAGGGGCGCGGTAAGGCCGTTCCAGACCGAGGCAGTGCCTGACTGGGAGCTGCCGTTGCTACCGTCAAAGATAATCACATCAGCCGAATTCAGTGTGTCGCGTTCTGCTACTGTCGGGGTAATCCCACCTCTGAACCCTACTGCCACGTAACCGGCAGTAGCCAGAAACGTATTCCAATCAGAGGGGACACTGCCGTCGTGTGCGGCGATAACCCACATAATAAGCGTTGCGTCTTCATCGACAGTACTGAAGTTCCAGGTGGTGCTGTCACTAATACCGACCCAGTCGTTTCCCGAGGGATCCCTGAAGGCGCCTGACGGCGCATTTACGTAATAGGCGGTGCCGTAGGCGAGAGCCTCGTTCAAAGTGAGGATCACCTCGGATCCGCTGATGGCAGCCGTTGACACGGCGATTGTATCCACGACCGAATCGTCTGACGTGAGATGTATGGTGATGTTACCGCTACCCGCCACGACGTTTTCATCGAAGGTGATCTCCAGATCGGTGTTCGGCAGCGCGTTCGCGTCTGCGGGCCAAAGCGGCGCACCGTCCGGGGGCGTGCCATCGGTGGTGAAGCTCCAGGCCGTCGGGTCGGAAATGCCGACGAAAGGGCTGCCGTCGGCTGCCGATTCGATGGCCGTCGCATCGATCAGCACGTAATACTCCGTCCCGACCTCCAGATTGTTGGTCGGGTCGATGGTTACTGTGGCGAGATTAAAGGTGAGTTGCCCCGATGTTTCCACAACGAAGGACTCGACGGGCGTAGCATCGGATTTATAGAGCGAAATGGAGCCTGTTCCAGCTTGCATCAACCTGTCGAAGGAGGCGCTGAGGTCAATGGAGGTCGACAAATTCACGTCGTTGTCCACCGGCTCGGTGACCAGGAGCAAAGGCGCGGTGGCCGGGTTGATCAAGCTGTCAATGGCATTGAGCCATACCGTTTGGCCCAATGCGGTCAGGTTCATGGCGTTGTTCCCACCGGAGGCATGTCCACAAAAATGCATCCGCGCGCCGCCACTGGCTACAAGCGCCCCGGCAGCCCAACGAGCGATAACAGCTCTGCCGTCCGCGTCATCACCGGCAATACGGATGCCGCCAGATTTCAACGCACCAGAGACACCTCGGTTACTCGTGAAGAGGTTATTCGTCAGTGGTACCGTGACACCCGTCCACATCGGATCTGAAGTGACGTAGACCTTTGGTCGCAGATAAGAACCATTGACGTTATTGGCGGTCCAGGCCCAGTTATCAATGATGTAGTTAGACATGGAGAGGAGCGGTGCTGTAAGGGCGTTCCACGTCGCACCATTGCCTTCAGTAGACCCGTGGCTGTTATCGTATATGACCAAATCAGCCGCATTCAGCGTGGCAAGTTCACCCGGATCAGTCGGGTTCAGGGCACCAATGAAGCCCGTGACGGTATACCCGGCATTGGTCAGGATAGTGCGCCAGTCCGCCTGCACAACGCCGTCGCGGGTATCGGTCACCCAGACAATATTCTCCGCCCGGGCCGAGCTCGCTGCGGACACGACGATAGCCAGCGCCACGAATGCGATGATCATTGTGTTTATGATTTGTTTTCCTACAAGAGATCGAATAATCATGACCCTCTCCTTTTGAACTCTGTTTGTGTTCGTCTGGTTGTGGGTCGTGGACCCGACTGCTGTTTTATTCACAGTAGTTTGAATTTGTCTGTGCATACCAATCTCCTTTGTCTTCGTTTATTCCTGATTATATTGGGAAACAAATGAGTACTGGCCTGACTCTATCTGTATTGCGGCACTGCCGTTTACCATCCGCAGGGATGTCACACCTGCTGCCTGTTTTGCCGGTTTGCCGGATTCGCTAACGGAAGTGCCGTTCTTCGCAGGCAAATAAACCGTCGCCGTGGTGTTGGCAGGAATGCTCACGTTGAGAGAGTATTGGCCATTCTTCTTGTTCCAGTCTACGCTGATGCGACCGGATACCGCATCGTAATGCCCTTTGGCCCATTCCACATCTGTTTCAAAGGCTGGTTTGATAATGACCTTCCGGAAAGCCACGGAGTCCTCGGCCTGCCTGATTCCAAGCAAATCATGGGAAAACCATTGTTGAATATGCCCGAGCATGCAATGATTCATTGAAGCTTTAGGGTTAGCATCCCAGGCTTCCGGCAGCGAAGTCCAGCCCCGGTCCACAATGTATCCGTAACTTCCTATGTTATGACGATTGAGGATTCTGGAAACAATTTCATGGTGACCATAGCGACCCAGTGTCTCAACCAGGTAATGGAAACCGATATCACCGGCGGTCTGCTGATAGTTACGCTTCTTCAAATCATCAAGGATGGCATCCAGCACCACCTGCTCGTTCTTCTGTTCACACAATCCCGTGATCAGTGCCATGGCATTTGCTGTTTGGGGACTGCCGTTGTTTTTGTACTGGCTGTTGCCGGTGTAGTACGTCTGATTGAATTTGATCCGGATGTCATCGGCTAAGGTTTGGTACACCTGGGCATCATCCTTTTCTCCCAGCACCTTCGCTGTCTTTGAGACAATTCCGGCACATCGGTAAAAGGTGGCCATGGCGGTCAATTCAGGAGGGGTGAATTTTGCCTTACCAGAGCCTTTCCCGTGTCCGTAATCATACCAGTCGCCCAGCCCGGCTTTGGGAATGAGATCCTTGCCAGTTTTTTTCATATAATCCACAAAGGACTTCATGGCCTGAAGGTTTTCCCGCAATACCCGCTTGTCGCCATACCAGCGATAGAGTTGCCAAGGGATAACGACGCCTGCGGCACCCCACTCCGGTGTGTAGCTAAACCCGCTCCTGAATTTCGGGTAATTGGGCGCGACGGTGTACATAGCACCGTCCTCTCCCTGGGACTCGCGAATATCACGGGTGATCTTGGCATACAAACGTGAAAGATCATAACGCCGCGAAATAGAGGGCCCCATGAGATAGGATACCTCCAGCCAGCCCAGTTTTTCGCGGGTCGGGCAGTCCGTCAGCACATGCGCCATATTGCTTCGCACCGCCCGGTCAATGACTTCGTCAATTTGATTGAACAGCGGGTTGGAACAGGAAAACGACCCGACCTTCGTTGCGGAGGAGCGCACATGTATGGATTGGAGCACTTCCACTACCGGGAGGTTCTTCGGATTCGGATGTCCTTTCGGAACCGCCCCGGTTATTTCCAGGTATTGGAAACCGCCGTAGGTAAACTGTGGCTGCCAGCTTTCCAGACCTGACCCGTTCAAGGTGTATTCGTAGTAATTCGGTTTGCCGACCCCAGCCTGATTGACCCGGCCTGTTCCATTGTTATGCCGATCGGTCTGCTTATAATGCTGTTCTGCCGGGGTAATCCTGACAAGCTTGCCTTTCTCTCCTCGGACTTTGATGAATGGAATGGCCGGCAGGCCGTTACCCAGTTCCGGGGCTGCAATCCAATGGGTGCTCCATTCTTCAGGTGAGAGAAAGCCCGTCGTCCAATTCCCGACATCGCTTTCTGCTTCGGTGCCAGCGGATGTGCTCACCCGCACTTTCCAGAAAACCTGCTGGTGTGATGCCAGGGGTTTTCCCGCGTAGGCGACTAGGTGCGATTGGTTCGATGCCACCTTCCCGCTGTCCCACAGGTCACCCTTGTCCTTCGCCAGGAGTGCGGCGCTCGACGCGACAAGCAGACGATAGGCGGTCTGGCGCGCACCCCTCTGCTTCGATTTGAGCACCCAGCTCAGGCGCGGATTCGGGGTATTCACGCCCAGGGGATTGACGCGATATTCGCAGCGTAGAGTGACCGGCCTAAGAGGTGCGGCTGCTGACAGATGAGTGCTAGTGTCCAGGAGAATGCTGATCGTAAGTATTAAGCTTTTCATGTGTATCCTTGTAATTATGAGTTGCACTTGTTGCGAAAAAGGGGTCAGACCACAAAATATTATCCTCTTTGCTTATTGCTATTTTGCCAACTTAGGGACTATATTTCAGTCTTCTTGATCTCAAACAACATCCCGCCACCCTCTGTCATTGTGAAACTTATTTTATCTCCCTCGCGTTTCTGTTCGATCATGTCGGGGAGTAGCACCAAGGAGGTACCCGGAGCAACGCTCAGTTTTACTTCTCATAATGACCTTTTTCCTTTTGCGATCTCTGTTTATTAGATAATCGCGGTCTTCTGGCCGTCGGTTGTACTGAAATGTTGGTACATCATTTGCATAGCTTGTCGGTTTCAAGGGTTCGTCCTCTTGGTCGGCTTCTCTTTCTTTGCCGTGAACTTCCATTTGCCGGATATGGCGGAGAACGTGATATAGTGTTCCGTATTCTTCAAGAAGGTCAAACCTTGAAGTGTCCTCTCCTCCTTGCCGTTACTCCAGACAGTGCTCCCGTTTGCTTCAATGCTTGTGACGTTCTTGTCGGTATTGGGGATGCCCACGATTGCCGTTGTATTCTCTGGTGAGACCAGATTCATGACAAAGGATCCTTTGCTATTTACAAGCTCCACTGTGATATCACCCCTCACTGTGGGGACCGTGGTTTTGATCTTTTTCAAGGGTCCCGTCTGTGGAAGCACATGGTAGGTTTCGTAGCCGGGTTTCTCGGGTGCCACTCCGGCACCATATTGCGATAGGAGCGTAAGCGCACCACCGCACCAGGCGTGGTTGATTGTTCCGCCGCCACTGCCACCGATTTTCCAGTCCTCCCACAGAGTCGTATAATGATGGTCCGTCATGACCTTGAAGCGTATCTTCGTCCGGGTAATGGCATCGTCGTCGAAGTGCATCATGTACAGCGCTTCTCCAACATACTTCTCCATGTACGGACTGCTGTGATAGGAGGTTTTGAATACCTCTCTGATCGCATCATACTTATCGGGACCGGCTAATCCCGAAACAAGCGCCAGGGCATGGGCCCGGTCATCTGTCGCTCCTTTGTACTTTGGCGATCGATACTCTTTACCGTTCCAGAAGGTCTTGTTGAAGTTCTTCTCAATACTGGCCATTCTGGCTTTGATCTCAGCGATGTCACTCGTTTTTCCGAGAGCGCGGGCCATATTCAGCTCTCCCTTCAAGGCCAGATAAAACCAGCCATTATACAGGATGGTCATGTCTTTGTGCTTGCCCCAGTCGCCCCAGGTCCAGCCGCCTCGACGTGGTACGACCAGTCCATCCTCGCCAAGCTTCCAGATTGACAGGTAGCGTTTCACGTGTGGGTAGACCGTTCGTAGCGTCTCGATATCGCCACTGTAAAGGTAGTATGTCCAGAATCCGAAATAGCCAATGGAGTTTAGCATTTGCATTGGCAATTCTTTATGCCAATTCCCCGCAGGGACAGGCGCAAAGATCGTATTATCTTCCCGTTGCCAATTGCTGAGCTCGAGTATGCCTTTCTTAGCCAATAGGCTGCTCTTAGGATCAAGCGCATAGAAAGCCTCGCCCATTTCATTTACCATGTCTCCCCACCACTGAGCTCGTTCTCGATCGGGACAGTCAAAGTAGGTGTCTCTCATCGTTACATACAGGGTACGAAGTGCTTTTTGCCGGTAGCGATTCAGAAAGTCATCATCACATTCAAAGGTGCCGGTGAACTTGGTGTCATAGCCGGTTTCGCGGTACTTCAGATCAAGAATCTTTGCTCCTGCTGGAATGGTGTAGTGGACCTCGTGTCCGTTCATCCATCCTAGATTCTCGTATTCCTGGATTCCCTCTCGGGTGATGTATTCGCCCCTGACATTCGGCGGCCCACCTCCTTTATAATTGTCCATGCGGATATCAATGGTTTCTCCCGCCGGAGCCTCGATCTTGAGGTAAGGTGTTACCTGCGCGTTGTAGGGGAGTTTTGCCTTGATAGTACTGCCATCGGAAATGCGGGGCAACATATCGGAGTTGACGTAGCTCTTTAGCCCATAGTCCTTCCACAAAGGGATCGGCCGTTTGATCAGCTTATTCCACGGTGCGCAAGGCGGCATCCCGTATGTCGCCGCTTCCGGCCAGGACGAATCATCGAAGCCCGGCATCTGCCAACCGACGGGTTCTTTCGCCGCATCGAAACGGATATTCGATTCAGGCAGGCGGTAATTTGGATGTGGTTTGCCGGTGTTGCCAAAAGCCGGATGAATCATGGCTTTCCAACTGCGATCACTGAGCAGTCGCGTGCCATCAACCGTCGCGTCGAAGACAAGGCCCGCCTGCCCGCTGCTTTTGTGACTGAATCCCTGTTTGCCGAAATACCAGAGAAGAACGGCGATCGTATTGTCTCCTTCGTGAAGAGTTTTCGTCAAGTCAACCTGATCGTAGTAGGTATCCTGAGGAGTCGGGCCGCGCTTTAGCTGGCCCTCGAAGACCACAAGCTTGCCGTTGATCCACAGCCAGTACTTGGAATCGGCGGCAATGCTGGCCAACGCCTGACGGGGTGCCTTGTCGAGACGGACGATTTTGCGATAGCAGATCCATTGGTTTGCAGCGGATGCCTCCGATACGCCAATCCAGGATGCCTTCCAATCGACAGCTGCATGTATTGATTCTTCCGCATGGAGAGTTGCTTGCATGCATAGAAAGCATGCGATGATACTGAATAGTTGCTTGAACATATAGGGTTGTCTCCTTTGTTTATCAAACGATTTGTTCGCTGCCCTCTATCATATTGTTATTCTGGTTTTGCATACAACAAGATTCTACCACAATTTAGGCACATTTGTGTTTGTACAGTACTCTCTCTTTTAATCTCATGAAGAAAGAAGCTCTTCATTTCTGTTTCCTTCATTTTTGTCCCGCTTCCAGGTAGGCTTCCGCGTATCGGGCAAGGTGTCCGCCAATTTCATTTCGGTATACTTCAAGGATTTTGCGCCCCATCCCTTCGTGGTCTCCCACGGAATAGAGCATTCCCGCTGTTGTTAGTTCCCGCAGGGCATCATTCAATTCGTTACGAGCACTGGCTGACGTTATTTTTCTTGAAACGATAGTCTTGTCGGTGCCATAGTGCTGGGCATGTCCCGTGAAGCGGGGTGATTCAAGGAGTTCTACCAACGGCTCAGCAGCCTCCCGCGTTCTGTTGTTCTGCAGTGCGATGGCAACTGACCGATAATGCGACCACAAATGCTTGGGATCGAGAGCCCGGAGCTTTTCCATGATCGCGTCCTGTACGTCCTTCCCCGCGCAGTTTCCAAGGGCAATGATCAATCGGTCCATGTCGCTGTAGCTGTTTCCGGTTTCGCGGTGGGTTGTAAGGCCAAAGCCCTTGTCCCACGGTTTGTCCTTCACCTCGTGCAGCAGCACCTCGCGCCCCGACTCGCTACCCAGCGCTGCCAGCACCTTGGCATAGTTGATCTTTTCATTCGTATCTGTGGATTGCTTGAGCTCACGATTTAGTAAGGGCAGGCTCTGTTTTGGGTGCAACATGACAACCGCAAGACTCCTAAAGGTGGATAGGTCGGGCTGCACCCGCTTCTGACTGACCTCGCGCGACATGTAGCGAATGTTTTCGACCGAAGCACTGATCTCCGAGGTCGCCAGCGGGCAGGAGTCCTCATATTTCGAGGTCTCGCCAGAAAGGATTCCTGTTTCGGCAAGTCGCTTCTACAGCGCCTTGATATCGATGCTACGCGTCTTGCCACAACAGGATGCAGCCATAGCGGCCGCCAGTCCCATGGCATACCCCTGATTCTGCAGATCCGGTTGCATCCGGGTCAGGGTTATCGCATCCCGTTCGGTGCTGGCACCGAGACCAATGACGATGATGCCTGACAGCCCCTTCGGGAGGAAACAGCGGTACGGCATGTTACAGGTATACGCTGGCCCCTTCATGTTCTTGATCATCAGTATTGTCGAATTGGGAAATGCCGCCGCGTCGAAGTTGCTTTTCAGTCGAAGAACCGTATCAGGAAAAGTTCGACCGATCAGGATGTCCTGTGTTGTGAGCGTGTAGTCGCCCACAATGCGCTGGCGCTCTCGGCTGTCGACGAGTTGGCCAACATCGAACTTCCGATAGCAGGCCGCGCGCCGGTTGAGCATCAGATGCCACAGATCAATGGCATCACAGTCGTCGACCAGCGCGAAACAGGTATTGTTGTAGTGATCCTCGAGGTTCCTGCCAGGAGCCCCGGAAAGCTGCACGGAAAGCTGGCCTTTCGAACCAATGCTGAATCGCGTCCGCGCATTGGCGTGAGCGGCAATATCCGAGTTGCCGGTCCCGTCGATGACCGTTTTGGCCAGGACTACTCCGCGGCCACGTGGCGTAGCGACGATAACCCCTCTGACCTGATCACTTTCGACCAGCGCACCGCAACCAAAACTCCGGTACCAGATCTCACCCTCTGCCTTGAGAATCTGCTGGCGCATCCACTCCGATTTCGTCACCACGTTCCATCCCTGGGCTGAGGCCCCAATCGCTTTGTCTATTCGCGCGGTGAACCCGTCACGTATGCCGTACCAGTACTTGCCGATAAGCCCGGCAGTACCCACGCCGCCCAGCTCATCCAGATACTCGACGAGCAATGTCCTGGCACCTGATTCCGCCGAGGCCAGGGCCGCAGGTGCACCAGCGGTGCCACCACCCACGACCAGGACGTCGTAGCTTCCGAGCACCGGCAGCGACTGCTTTCCGAAGCGCAGGCTCTTGATCTCCGGCGACATCCTTAATGGCCGGGACTTTTCGCAGATGACGGTTTTACTGGTCGCCGTGGCCGTCTCACTTCCGAAAGACGTGCCGTCCACAAACGACATGGTTGCCGCTCTCCTGCTGGCGAGCGCACCCAGGCGCGATCCGAGTGCCATGAACTCAAGCGGCCGTTTCATCTTCGTTGCCGCTTCGGCGCTCAGTGCAGCATACTTACCCAGAATCAGTATCCGTGGATTTGATGCATCCCCAAAGTATTTCAGATCGACGTTCGTCGCCCCAGGCCAAATTTGGAGCATGTCACCGCTTTGAAGGCAGCAAAGCTCAGGGCCGTCTGGCGGGCCAGGAACGCATTCTCCGTGGCATCAATCAACACCTTGGCCTTCACAAACTGCCGACCACTCCGGTTAACCATGGTTATCCCTGCGAACTTTCCCCCTGCGTCCACCACCACCTCGCAGGGGTAACTGCCAGTAAGAAATGGCACTCGTGCTTCCACCAAAGCCTTATCCAAGGCTATCTTTATTTGGCTTGGGCGGGTGACGATAGCGTCCCCATAGATTTCTTTGCTGAGAGGGGCTATGGGTTTTTCCCCCGCACCCAGTGCCAGGTTGAGCGTCGTGCAGAGGTCTTCACCAAGGTAGGGGCGGTCCGCGAGGAGGAAGACAGAGGAACCCTGCGCTACCGTGTTGACAGCAGCAGACACCGCGGCCGAGGAGCCACCCGCAATCACCACATCGACCTCGTAGGCAACCTGTAGGCTGCGTCCCTTGTCGATGAATGCAGCGGCAGCCTCGTCTCCGCAGCTTGTGTTCAAGAGCGTTGCCATAGCAATAAGTATGAGAGATAATCGTCGAATCATTTGTCTCATCTTCATTCTCCTTTTTACAGAACGCGAGAATCACCCGAAAAAATGGCGCAGTTATTTCTTGTCGAGTGTCTTTTATTCGCCTATTCCCCAGTTTTTATTTGGGTTTGGACCCAGATCGAGTTCCAGCACCCCACCTTGAACAAGATCCGCGTGAGACAACCAGCAGGTATTGAGAGGTTTGCCGTTCCATTTTGCAGATTGAATGTAGATGTTTTCAGCTTTCTGGTTTTTGGTGAGGATCGTAAAGGTTTTGCCGCTATAGTATTTCGAGCTTAGCTGGATGGTGACTTTATCGAAGATCGGCGCGGTGATGTCATAACGGGGATTGATTCCGGAGCCTCCGTCAAATTGAAACAATCCGATCGACATAAGTGCGCTAACTGCCCCCATTTGTCCCTGGTCCTCGTCGCCATTATAGCCGCTACGGGGGTCGGTTCCGCTGTATGCAGCGCTTTGTACGGCACGCACCCATTTCTGGCTGAGCCATGGGTAACCGATTCGGTTGAAATAATGAGCGGCCCCTGTGCCGTCCTGGTTTGCATAATCAATCCAGGCATTGCCATGGGTGCGCCCTTTCAGGTGAAACTTGTCTTTGACAGCGGCTTCGAATTGTTGATCGAGTTTCTGGGCGGCGGCTTCAGGGCCGCCTAGCATTTTGGCAAGTCCCATAGGATCATGTGGAACATAGAACGTGGTGACGGCCGCGCTGGTTTCGCAGAACCCATTTTGTTCGAAGCGGTTTTCCCTCGGCAGGAAATTCGGCATCCAGCTTGCGTCTTTTATCCGCACCCAGGCTGATTGCTTCTCCGGCCATATAACATGACGATAGTTCGCAGCTCCCTTAATGAAGCGTTGATAGACCTCTTCTTTTCCCATCCCTTTGGCCATCTGAGCGATACACCAGTCATGATAAGCATTGTAAAGAGTCAGACTGGTCACCGCCTTACCGTGTCCTCCCCCAAGAGAATTGTCCCACGAGACATAGCCTTTTTCCTGATACTCCATATAAACTTTTGGCGAGGGTTTTGTCGCATATCCACCGTAGTAGCGCCCCCCGCCCTTGCCGGTATTCTTTACCAACCCTTCCAGCGCCGCCTCACAATCGAAGTCCCGAATACCCTTGGCATAGGCCGAGGTGATAGCCGGAGCCGCCGAGTCACCAATCATGACGAAGGTATAATTGCCACCGGAAGGGCCACGGGGAATGAGTCCACCGTTTTTGTACATTTGCACAGAGGTATTGCAGAAATCGCTGTAACGCTCCGGGCAAAGTAGAGGCCAGAGAATATCGAGGCTCCAGTGGCTGCCCCACCAAGCATCGAAATTGTGCATAGCAAAGGCCGGTAAGCCATTTTTATCCGCAGGGATCTGGCGCACGACCGGCGCTTTTCCGGTCATGTCGCAGTAGCTACCATCTGCGTCACTGACAATGCGACGGCCCAACATAGAACGCCAGAGATCCGTATAGAATTTTGTCTTCTGCGCATCGGAGCCCCCCTCGACCTCAATGCGGGACAAATGGGCATTCCAGTCCTCCTTTGATTCAAGCACCACCTGATCAAAGTCCCAGTGGGGCAGTTCTGTTTGAAGGTTTGTTCGAGCGCCTTCAATGGAGGTGTAGCTGATGCCGACTTTCATTAAAACAGGCTTGGCTGTTGTTGCCTGAAACCGAACAAATGCTCCGGCATTTTTTCCGCCCACAACACTTAAAGGCCCTTTGAGTTTTCCTTCTTTCCAGCCGCCAAAAGCACTCACGGGTTGGCTAAATTGTGCCACAAAATAAACCGGAGTATCCTTCTTGCGTCGGAGGGTACTCTTTAGAAGACTCACACCCTCTATTTCAGTGCTGCTTATTTTCCGGACTTCAGATTTGACCATTGCTCCATGTCCCAGATAGGCACCAACGTCAAACAGTATATAGGCATCCTTTGTAGCAGGGAAAGTGTAGCGATGAAATCCTGTACGGACGGTGGATGTCAGCTCTGCTGTAACCCCGTATTTTTTCAAGACAACCTTGTGATATCCAGGTTGAACGACTTCATCGTCGTGGGAGAACTCTGATTGATACACATCCATTCCCTTATGACCTGTCATGTCGCCCACAATCGGCATAACCGGAATGCCGGAAAGTTGCCATGCATGGATATGACTGAAGCAGCGGATATGCTTATCGCCATAGAGATAGCCTGATTTCCATGATCCTTTTGTTTGAGTGTCTGGGCTAAGGTTGACCATGCCGAAAGGTCGCGATGCGGAATTGAAGTAGAACCATCGTGAATTATGGGTGTCGATCAGTGGATCAACCCAGTCGGAAGGTGTTTGCCCGAACAGGTTTCCTGAAAACAGAAAGCCAAGAAGTGCGGCAACACCAAACATACTGCCGATCCAAAATGTTGATTTCATGAAATTATCCTCCGTTAGTCTTTATTTTCAGATTGTACTCTTTACACTACAGGCTCTCAGATAGCCTTCATGGTCGGATGTCGATGCACACGATCTCACCTCGATCGTTGCGGCAGTATATCTTGCCTCGGCATAATACCGGCGCTGTCCAGCATTTGCCTTTCGCCTCACGAGGGTCGTCTCCGCGGAGATGCACCTGGGTGCTGGCCAATTCGTGATACTTTTCGGGCGTAGCCTCGGCAATGATGAGTTTTCATTCGTTATTGCCCATGGTATAGAGATAGTCGCCCTTGATGCACAGCGACGAGTACCCAAAGCCAACCGTTGCCCGCCAAGCATACTTTGGCTGCGGACCTAGTGTGCCGGGGTCCCAGTCCTTTTCATAAATAATGCTGTTTCCGTTGGGTCCCCGCCATTTGTCCCAGTCGGGCAAATCCGCACAAAATACACTCGTGCTGAATAGCGAAACGAGGAACACGGAATAGAGTTGTTCTTTAGTACCTATCACACAACTGCTCAAAGAATATGGTTCTTTCGAGTTTTTCATGGGTAAGTTAAAAACGTTGCAAAAAGCGTGGCGGGGTCACGGCCCCCGCCCTACAGATTTAATGCTCGTTAAAGCAGTTACTGTAGCCAGCCTGCAGGCCGGAATGGGCTTTGATGATTTGCCGCAAAAAAGGTAATATCCCCAAAATCTTCTTGTTCATATTTTTATGTCTTTTCGTTGTCCTATTTCTGGTTTCCGTGGAGATCCTGCAACTTGAAACGTGCGAATACAATCTGTTCATATGGGTGCTGCTTGCCACTTTCATACAAACACGCCGCAGTACCATCCGCAAGAACTGCCAAATCGGAGTAGGCGCTTGGCCCGGAGTGCAGCGAGCGTTTCAAGGGCCACGTTTTGCCGTCGTCGAAGCTCGCGCGAACCGTCATGTTGACACGCTTGGTGCTTGCCGGGTTTGAGAAAAGAATGACGTTCCTCTTGTTCTCGCCGAGTGGGGAATATCGCTGGATGCTGGCCTGACAGATAGGTTCGATGAGGGTATCATCGAAGCCTTGGTCCTGCCACGTGATTCCTCCATCATTGCTGAACGCCCTCTGCCGCTTCTTCTGTGAGCGGTCATAGTTGCGCATGTTAAGCATGAGCCGACTGTCTGCCAACTCGACGACTTCGCACTCATTCACCTGATGGTTTGGCGTTGTTCCTCCAAGCGTCCATGTCTTGCCATGATCGTCGCTATAGACGATGTGTGAATAGTAGTGTTTTGTTTTGGCTTCGATGTGATCGCATGCGAGGACGAGGCGTCCGGCATGTTCTCCATGTCTAATCTGAATGCCGCTCCCCGGTCCGGTGGCATACCACGTCCAATCCGTCTTCTTAACGTCAGCGGTGATATCCTTGGGCTTTGACCACGTCAGGCCATCATCTGTTGACGACATAACGAACACGCGCCTCGTATCTTTGCTATCTCTAGAGATAATCTCATGCTCGCGGTCATCGCCCCGGTTCCAGGTTGAAAAGAGCCAGATGGTTCCCGTCTTTGCATCCACCACGGGGCAGGGGTTCCCGCACGTGTTTCCGCTGTCATTCCAGACCACCTTCTGCTTTGACCACGTCTTGCTATTATCTGTGGAGCGTTTCACGAGCAGATCGATATTACCTGCGTCACTGCGACTGTTCTTTCGTCCTTCACAGAATGCCAGAACAGTGCCTTTGGGCATAACGGCAACTGCAGGTATGCGGTAAGTGTGATACTCACCTTGGCCGCTCTCCCACAGAACGTGCTGTGTCATTCCTGGTTGGATCTTGTTATATAGGGTCAGAAGGGGGGACGCATGCTGGGGTTTGTTTGAATCTGGTGTTGGATTTACCCCCCGAGTGAGCAGTTTCTTAAATTCTGACAGGTGGTCTTGATACACGCCGTGAGGATCTGTTTTATGTTTTTTGCAGAGTGATGCCGCAATACCTACGACTTCGCCCATCAATCCGCCGGTACGCATCACCCGCGCTGATCCCAGGGCCTCATGTGTGACACTGACATCACGTCCTGCCATAAACAGGTTCTTTATATTTCTTGAGTAGAGAATACGGTAGGGCAGCCAGTGGGGCATTGGATACGCCGTGTAATGGGCCTTGGATATGAACGCGTCTCCCTGAAATCCTTTGTCGTATCGCTTGTCCGGTAGGTGTAAATCGATCTTCCAGCCGGTCACAACACAGCCATCTTCCCACTGACGTTTCTTTATGAGATCTTCTTTGTTCAAGACGACAGGACCAAGAAGTCGCCTTGACTCGCGTGGTCCGGAGATGTGAGCGGCCCAGTTCAGTTTGTGATTGGGAAATTTTTTGTCCACGTTTTTCAGGCAGTCCCACGCGCCGTACATCGCCCTGAAGTTCCAGTCCCGGATATACTCGCGGTTTTCGATGGGATCATGATCAAACCCGCTTTCCCAGTACCAACCTCCCAGCTTGCGAATATCGCCTTCCTTCCGACCGGGAAACGGCTTCTTGCTCAGGTCAAGTGCCCATGGACAGCGAGGAGATAAGACCGGCTTCTCTGTTGATTTCACGTTCCATAGATTGCATCGCCCCATATGGCCCTTCTTTGTCAGATCGAAATCTGCACCAGCAAGAAAGCCTATGCCTCCATCTCCCGTACAGTCGGCAACCCATCTGGTTTCGAAACGGAGTCGTTCTCCGGAAACGGTGTCCTGCGCGATCACTGCTTTAATTCGTTTGTCGTCCATTTCGACTCCATTACCGCGATGACTCAGAAACAGCGATATGTTCTGCTCGGACCGCACAAGGGCCTCTTTGTTAGCATCTTCGTAAAGATCGGCTGTATTACCTGGGCCGTAATGGGCTCTTTTCTTCTGCTCCAGCTCCTTGACAATATCCCCGATTCTGGGGTAGTTCTTGCCGTTGGTCCGTCCGTTCAGCCAGACACGCACCTCTGAGCTGTTGTTACCGCCCAACACAGGTCGGTCCTGTATAAACGCCACTTCAAGCCCGTTCCGTGCTGCCGATATGGCTGCACATGTACCGGCAATGCCTCCACCGACAACTACAAGATCATATTTTCCTGCGTCAGTTGGCTCCTTCGACAGGCCGAGAAGTTTTTGACGAAACGTCGTCATATCCTCCAATGAGTTAGGGGGAGTTAGTTTTGTCTCTGTGCTGAAAAGAATGGCATCGCATCGTCCTTCGAAACCTGTCAAATCATGTAGGGCAATGGTTGCCTGCTTCTTCGCTATGCGGATCTCTCCTCCATCTTGCCAGTGCCACTCTGCGCCTTCTGTGCCAAAGACCGCATCAAGCATCTGACCGTCAACGAGCAATCGAAACTTGCCGGGAGCACCTATTGCTCTGCTTGCTTCAGGAGTGTCTGGGGTTTTCCACGGTGCCACCCAGTCGCGGGTGCGAACCCATACGCGGTATAGACCCGCTTTGGGAAAAGTTACAGTGGTTGATGCATCAGCAACCGGATGACCTAAGCCATGAGCAAGCAGGAAAGGGGAGCCCATCTCGTCCATGAACTGCTGATCGATGACCCATCCACCGCTCTTGTTGAACGCCTCTGCTTCAATCAGGATTGTTGTTTTAGAGAGTCCTGTGCTTCCTAGCATGAGCAGCGTTAGTAATAGTGCGAGCCTATTCATAATCTGTCTTTCCTTATGATATGATACTGAACATGCGAAAAAAGGGGACAAGGTCGCGATGCGTTAGTTCTCTTTCTTGGCCTTGAATGTCCATTTGCCCGGTATGGCGGAGAACGTGATATAGTGTTCCGTATTCTTCAAGAAGGTCAAGCCTTGTAGTGTCTTATTCTTCTTGCCTTTAAGCCAGACAGTGATCCCGTTTGCTTCAATGCTTGTGATGTTCTTGTCGGTATTGGGAATACCCACGATTGCCGTTGTGTTCGCTGGTGATGCCAGATTCAGAACAAAGGATTCTTTTTCATCCAGAAGCTCCAATTTGATGTCACCCCTCACCGTGGGGACCGTGGTTTTGATCATTTTCAGGGTTCCCATCTGTGGAAGCACATGGTAGCTTTCATAGCCAGGCTTCTCGGGTGCCACGCCTGCTCCGTATTGTGACAGGAGCGTGAGCGCACCACCGCACCACGCATGGTTGATTGTTCCACCGCCACTGCCACCGATTTTCCAGTCCTCCCACAGGGTCGTATAAGGATGGTCCGTCATGATCTTGAAGCGTTTCTTCGTCCGGGTAATGGCATCGTCTTCGAAGTGCATCATGTACAACGCCTCTCCGACGTACTTCTCCATGTACGGACTGCTGTGCTCCTGGGTCTTAAAGACCTTTTTGATCGCATCATACTTGTCGGGACCGGCCAGCCCGGAAACAACGGCCAACGCATGGGCCCGGTCATCGGTCGCTCCTTTGTACTTTGGCGATCGATACTCCTTGCCGTTCCAGAAGGTCTGGTTGAAGTGCTTCTCAATACTGGCCATTCTGGCTTTGATCTTAGCGACATCACTCGTTTTTCCGAGAGCATGCGCCATATTTAACTCTCCCTTCAAGGCCAGATAGAACCAACCATTATATAGGATGGTCATGTCTTTGTGCTTGCCCCAGTCGCCCCAGGTCCAGTCGCCCTTACGTGGTACGACCAGCCCGTCTTCGCCAAGCTTCCAGATCGACAGATAGCGTTTCACGTGTGGGTAAACCGTTCGTAACGTTTCGATATCGCCACTGTAAAGGTAGTATGTCCAGAATCCGAAGTAGCCGACGGAGTTTAGCATCTGCATTGACATAGCTCTTTAGACCAAAGTCCTTCCACAACGGGATCGGCCGTTTGATCAGCTTGTTCCAAGGTGCGCAAGGCGGCATCCCGTATGATACCGCTTCCGGCCAGGACGAATCGTCGAAGCCGGGCTGTTGCCATCCGACGGGTTCTTTCGCCGCATCGAAACGGATATTCGATTCAGGTAGGCGTTTATTTGGACGTGGTTTGCCGGTGTTGCCAAAGGACGGATGAACCATGGCTTTCCAGCTAGTGTCACTGAGAAGTCGCGTTCCATCGATGGTCGCGTCGAAGACAAGGCCCGCCTGCCCGCTGCTTTTGTGACTGAATCCATGTTTGCCGAAATACCAGAGAAGCACAGCAATTGTATTGTCCCCTTTCTGCAGATGTTTCGTCAAGTCAACCTGATCGTAGTAGGTATCCTGAGGTGTGGGGCCGCGCTTTAGTTGGCCCTCGAAGACCACAAGCTTTCCGTTGATCCACAGCCAGTACTTGGAATCGGCACCAATCCTGGCCAACGCCTGACGGGGTGCCTTGTCGAGACGGACGATTTTGCGATAGCAGATCCATTGGTTTGGAGCCGGCGGAGTCGTGACGGAGATCCAGGATGCCTTCCAAGAGGGGGCCTTGTCACCCGCATGTACCGGTAACGATGCAAGTATCAGTATGGACACAATGGTCAATGAAATGATGATGTTGATCTTCTTTGATAACATGTTGTTTCTCCAGTGTCTTCCCGTGGACAACGGATTGTGTTGTGGATTATTCCATACCGCTCGTCTAGTTAGTTCAGTTCCAAAATACTGGTTTTGCATCATCGCAGAAATGCGCAAGAAGCGCAATAGGAAATTTGCGCTGTAAAAATATCAAAAATTGTATCAGTGTGCAAGTTTTGCTGATGCAAGGCGGTTGAGGCTCACCCCGGCTTCAACAGCCTCAATAGAAAGTTCTCTGTGAACAGCAGGTGGAATTCTGATTATAAATTTCCCGCTGTATTTACGTGTTGCCAAAGGTTCTGGAATCGCTTCTTTTGATATTTTCATGTCAGCAATAACATCTGCCACGACACGACGAATTCCCCGTAAAGCAGCTTCGGGAGATGCTGCAAGCCAGCTTATACTCGGGAATTCAATACATAATCCGACATATTCAAGATCATCCTCTGACCAAGTCACGCGGTAAGTGTATTTGTCATCAGGATTTTTTTTCATTATTCAACCTTTCAATTGCACGCAGTACTTGCTTTACTTGATACGCTTTTGCTTTTCCCTTAGCGTTTTGTATGTTGACTCGAGGATCTCCTTGCCAGGTAGTTTTGTAAACCCGATGGCTGGACCCTTTTTGGCGAACTTCTCCAAAGAAATGATTGCAGATCCGGCAGACGTCGGAAAAACTGATATTCGCTGGATTTGTCTGCATCGCTTTGAGGATATCTTCTAACTTCGCCATGTCAATATAGTATCATTAATGGTATCATTGTCAACCTCGGATAAGGTATGCGCTAAAGGCTTCTCACAGTAGACATGTTTATTCGCTTGTATCGCCATTTTACAAATCGGCGCATGCCAATGATCAGGCGTTGAGATCACGACAGCATCAAAAGATGCCGCATCATCAAACAAACGACGATAATCGGTGTAGGTCTTGGCCACCGCTTTACCGTGTTGCGTTTTCGACTTGGCAATTTGATTTTCATCCACATTACAAAAAGCCACCACGTTATGCTGCTGAGCTATAATGTCTCTGACATGCCCCTGAATTCTTCGACCCATGCCAATAAAGGCGACATTGAGCTGGCTGCTTGGGCTTATTCCATTAGCGCCAAAGGTCCTGCTTGGGCGAACCAGAAAAAAAGCGGCGCTTCCCGTAGATGCCAGAAAACGACGTCGGCTTAATGCTATTTCTTTTGGTGTCATGCTAGTGTGAACTCCTTGTTTTGTGTGCTTGCTTGTAGTCGTTCTCCATCAGGCTGTTTTCCCGCAGACCTTCTTGATCGAGGAAGTTTCGCAGCCCACCGATGGCACGATCCATTGCTGTGATCTCCGCGTAGCGTTCACGCAGCACCTCGCGCAACGGACGCTTAACCCTTACGCCATTGCCGTTGTTATATAGATTTTTCATTTCTTCGTATCATCGGGCTTTGCGGGGGTCTTCAGCTTCAGCCCCTCGAGGTAGAAATCTGCTTGACCGACCGGCTTGCCACCCCTGACATTGCAGAGCGAGGCAAGCACGTTTTTGCCCTTTGCCAATCGGTCCCTTGCCTGTCTTCCAGCCGCTGGCATCAAACGTGGGCATGAACCATTTAGCGTCTCTTTTGGAGAACGGCACGTCGCGGGTCCAATACTTCATCCTCTTAGGTTTGAAACCTTTGGCAAAAGACTGGTAAGACCATTTTCGGTCGTTTGGTGTCAGACGTCCCAGTGGTTGCCAGGTCGTGTCTCCGTGCAGCGCTCCAGCCAGATCAACGCCTTTCGTCGTTTTCAACTCGACCGTGCCGACTTTACACCGGTATACGACTGAAAGGGGCGGGTTGATTCCGCCTCCGACCACTTTCAGTCTGCTCTTGGACCGCAGGCCAAATGTGGCCTTGGTGCCCAAGTCAAAAGGAAGTTCTTCCGGTTCCATGACATAGTTTTTCTTCGATCCCTCCGAAAGGGTTATCGTACCTTTGACGGGATAGTCAAGCTTATCTCCGCTATAAACGCAGTCAACGTTCACTGTTCGTTTGGGGCTGGGCAAGCCACTGGCTTGGAACTGCAGCCTGCCCCATTGGTTGCCCGCCAGCCTTTGCGATATGATCACCGCCTCTTCGGGCATGGCGGCCGAAAGGTATTCCTGATCGTAGACCCCGTTTTTCTTCTTGATGGTACATATGTCGTACCGTTTGTTGTCGATGTCGCGCGTGTCGATCGTGATGCTTTCAGGCGAGACGTTGATCACGAGGAAGTGTGAAATAGACTTTACGCTGGCAAGACACGGATGAGGCCGCGATCCGTATTTTGGCGCGCCGCCGCCGCCGCTGACGACGTGGGTGATTGGGTGGGCCTTGGGATCCTTCAGTGGAACCAGCGGGTAGTACCGCTCGTAGAGATGCGAATGGCCGGTGATCGTCACGTCGACCTTGTGCTTGCGCAATATGGGCACGACGGTAGTCTGCCCCCATGCACCCGCATGGCCACCGATATTGAAGCTGGGGTAATGATAGAAGGCGAACTTCCAGACCGCCTTCGTCGCGGCGAGATCCTTCTCAGCCCAGGCAAGTGCATCTTCACTGACACTCTGGAGGCAAATGACGTGTGCCGAGCCATAGTCGAATGAGTAGAAATACTTCCCGTCTGGTGGCGAGAGGTAGTAATCCATGTTGCGGCCCTTGCGCTCATGGTTGCCTCGTGCCCCGAAGAGCGGGATATGGTCGATGACCGAGGCCAGAGGGGCAAAGAAATCCTTCCTCCACTCATCACTGTTTGGACCATTCCCGACCATATCGCCGGAATGAAGGATAAAGGCCGGCTTGTATTGATCAAAATAGGCTGCCAACTTCCCGTGAATTTCCGGATGAGAACGCGAATCGCCATAGGCGATTAAGGTAAACGTGTCGGCCTTTTCGGGGAAGGTATGGAAGGAGCTTTGTTTTGATATGTCGTTCCCGGACTTCACCGAATAGGTGTATTTGGTGCCAGGCTTCAAGTCGGTCAATTTCACGGCATAAAGGTGCAGGGCCCCCTTGGCGCCTTCGGGAGGAACCACGGGCTTGGGTGCACGCACAACGGTGGGATCGCCTTTGCCTTGGAGGAAGGTCACCGCCCCTTCTGCGGGCGTGTCGAGCTCCCACATCACTGTCATGGTCGTGGGGCCGGGATTCTGGATGTAAGGCTTGATCGAGAACCCCGCTTTTGCCGGCAGGAATCAGAAGGCTCCGATCTAGTTTTTCGACCCCTTTGCCGTTTGGAAGGCAACCGGTGAAGTTAACATTGCCGCCGGAGAAGAGCGTGGATACGGTTACGTTGTGTAGCTTGCTCAACGGATCCTTCTGAGGTTCATAGGTGGCTGCCTGCTTCAGAAGAGCAGGTATCGCCTTGTCATTTGCCTTTTTTTGGGCTTCGGCATCTCGTTATTTTGGCGCAAATATTCTTTCCATCACCTTGTCCAGTCGTGCCCTGCCCTCTTTGGTTTGACCATCAAAAAAGACATCGACCGCGTTCACGCCCTTCTCTGCTGCCATGGTGTATACGGCCAAGACGTTGGTATCCTTCTTCAGATGCTTAGACACCTCCGTTGTCATATCCTTGAGACGGTAATTCTGGCGACCGAAGAACCATACATAACTGCGAATCCGGTGACCATTCAGATAGAGGTGGTAGCTCTCCTTGTTAAGAGCGGCAAGACGAATGAGGTCGTAATCCAAATCCTTCACCTCAAACGTTGTCCGCATCAGAAGTATGTTGCCATCGCCCCATGCGGAAGGATTCTCAACCATGCTCTTTCCGATCTTCCGTTTTCCTTTACCAATGGGCGCAAGGCCTTTCTGCCAGGCTGCGTCATCAAATCCTGGTTTGTACCACCCTTTCAAGTTCTCCGGTACCTTATCCGTAAAGAGCCTATCACCTTCTTCCGCATCACCGTACAGCTTCTTTGGGTCTACAGCAAAGGAGACGTAGCGCCATTGGCGTTTTTGAGGAGCTGGGGTTCCGACCGGCACCCAGCCCAATTCCCATGGACGACCGGAATCGAGTGTTCCATCCTTGTTCCATCCATATCCAGGGTTGGCCTCCTTGCAGTAGAGAGCTACCTTCTTTGCAGGCAGACGAACGCGTCCCTTTAGCTTCAGGTCTACCTGGCCGACCTTGTAGTGATACGTCATCACAAGGGGGGGAGATATAGCCCCTCCTCCTGTTACTGTCACTTTGGATTTGGATCGCATACGGAATGAGGCCACACTCTCTTCCTTGCTGACAACGGCAAACGGAAGTTCCTTCGGCTCCATGATATAGTTCTCTTTCGATTCCTCCGATAGAGTCACTATGCCTTTGATAGGAAAGCCAGGGTCGCCTCCAGTATAAGCACAGGTCATTTTCGTAGCGTTGTCAGGACCGGGAATCGCGTCAGAGCTAAAACCGACTTGACCACCCAGTTTTAACGTCATCTTTACCGCCTCTTCGGGCACGACGGACGCGAGGTATGCCTCGTCGTAGACACCGTCTTTCTTATTTATCGTAAATGTTTCGAAGAGTTTGTCATCGACCGTACGTACGTCGATCGTAAGGCTTTCGGGCTTAACTTTGATGACGAGGAAGTGGCACATGGACCTGTGACTGGCCACGCAGGGGTGGTCCCGTGTCGAGTATTTGGGTGCACCGCCACCACCACTGACAATGTGGGTGATTGGGTGGCCCTTTGGATCGTTCAGTGGAACCATCGGGTGGAAACGCTCGTAGATATGCGAATCACCAGTGATCGTGACATCGACCTTGTGCTTGCGGAACAGGGGCACGACGGTATCCTGCCCCCAATGACCGCATTTTCCACCGATATTGAAGCTGGGAATGTGATGTACGGCAAACCTCCAAGTCGCCTTGCTTGATGCCATGTCCTTCTCCTGCCAGGCCATTTCGTCTTCGCTTTTCCAAGAACGAAGGAAATTGAAATGGGCATTGCCGTAGTCAAAGGAGTAATACAGCCTTTCTGGGGCAAAGTAGAAGTCGAGCATAATACCACGTCTTTCATGATTGCCGTAGGCTGCAAACAGTGGGATATGGTTGAGAACCCCCTCCAATGGTTTGAAGAACTGAGACTTCCAACTCGGACGATCGCCTCCGTTCCCTACGAAATCCCCGGAGTGGAGAATGAACTTTGGATTGTGGCGCCTGAAATTTGCCACAACTCTCTTATGCCCCTCTGGATTGGATCGTGAGTCGCCGTAGGCAATGAAGGTGAACGTATCAGCTTTTTCCGGGAAGGTCGAGAAAGAACCGGATTGCGAAACACCACCAGAACTCACCGTATACGTGTATTTGGTGTCAGGCGAAAGGCCTGTCAGTGTCGCGGCATAGAGGCAGGGGGGGGACGTATAACCCTTAGGGGTCTTTACTGGCTCGCTCACCGTAAGCACTTGGGCGGTTTCGGTGCCTTTGCGAAATGTTACCGTGCCCTCGGCAAGGGAATCCATCTCCCACTGTATGGTCATTGTCGTGGTACCCGGGGCCTGAAGGTAGGGTTGGATGGTGAAATCCGCCGCTTTTGCCGGTAGGACAAAGCAAAGAGCAAACAGACACGCGACGAGGAACACACGTTTGCCTGACTCCACAGAGCCATTCCCCGTGTTGATGATTGATTCAAGTCTATTCATACCTCTATTCATGATTACTCCTATCTTTGATTGTGCTTTAATCTACTCTCATTTCCCCTTCTTCTTTTGTGTCCGTGGAACCTTCAGAATGCCGTCCAATCTGAGGCTAAGATAATACCTACTCGTACCATGCAGAGTGCTGATTGCCAATGTGTTCCGCCCCTTCCTCAGCAGCTTTAGTGATGACGGTTTCAGATTGAAGTCCAGTCCATTGGGAATAATGTCGCCCTTAGCCACGATCTTGCCATTCAGGTAGATGGTCGGGCGGCGCAACTCCCTGGTCCCCGGTATACGGATGCGTAGGTGTTTGAACGCGTCGACGTCCTTCACTTCAAAGTTTGCTCTAAAGAGAATCGCGCCGGTCCTGCCCATCTTACGGCGCGATTTGACGGGCAGGGAGACTGTTTTCCAACCCTTGGAAGGCTTGAAGGTCGGTTGCCCCCACTCCTTCGGTGCGTTCTCCAATGATTGCGTCTCGTGCAGGTGCCATTGGCTGAGCTCATTCTTCTTGTACTTGGGATAAGAGGCCAGTTTTCCCTTCCCCAACCTGGGACCCGTATATGTTGCGCCGTCCTTGACCAGGGTGACGAGACTCGCTAGATGGCTTTCAAATGCTTCTCTTCTTTTCTTTAGAACGTCCTTGCGCCTGGGAACTGCAGCCTGTTCTCGTTGCACCTTGGCTATGGCCGAAGCGATATGTGCTTTGGCCTTGCCTGATTCCAAGGCTTTGACGATGGCTTTCAGCCGTGGATTGCCGGGAGATACCACCATCTTCAGTTGGGGCAGTTCAACGTGTGCAAGGGAGTAGTTTCCTTTCTTGAGGAGCGTTTCAGTGAAGGTCAGATCGTACTCGATGCTCTTCTTTAGGGTTTGAATTGACTCCAGAAAGTGGTTCATCCTCTCCTTGGCGGAGGCCGGGACCTTCCCGTTCGCTATCAATTTGAGGGTCAGCCTCTCCGCGAGGGCATAATTACGATTGCGATGGGCTGCCAGAACCGGTTTCATGAATGGGGGCGGGTCCGGGCAAAAATACGAGCGCGGTGCTCCGAGCATTCTCAACCGTTTCTTATGCATCACGCGGTGAATGGCCCAGCCCGTGCTCAGAATGTCCTGCTTGCCTTTGGCATGGCCCGTCTGCCACATCGATCCGGTGTGGTCACGGTAGAGTTCTCGCCACCACTGTTGCCCCTTCATGAATAGCTGCGTTTTCCGCTGTCCTGCATGAAGGGCTCCGATGGGGGTCCAGAATCCGTTGAACCATGCGCCGCCATGGCCCTTGTGGGTGATGTTGAAGGAGTACACGCAGCGCAACGCGCAGGCCTCCACTGTTTTTTCATAGCCACCCACCATATTGTAAAGGGCCGCCGCCGCGCCCAGCTTGCCGTTCATGTTCCAGTAAGTTCCGGCAATCTTCTGTTTTTCCGTAATCCCCTCTGGTGCCTGGTTTTGACGATTCTCGATCGGCATTGAGGGGTAGCCGCAGTACTTCACGTAACCGTGTTCAGCCCGCTTGTAATTGAGGTACTTCAAATCGAACGATAGTCTGGCTTTGCTTGTTCCGAGTCCGGCTTCTTGCGCCAGGACTTGCCCCATCATATGTGGTATTTGCATATGGGGGTGTAGCCAATAGCGACTGGGTTTGGGAGGCCAGGACCAAACCATCCCCTGCTTCGTTTCCGCTTCTTCCGTTCTGTCGAGAATGGCTTTGAGATGAGGCAGGACAGTGGTGTCGCCTGTGCGGTGGTAGTATTCGCCAAAAAGCATTGCCAGGTAACATAAATCCCAGCCTTTCGATCCGTACTCGTTGGCTTCAAGCTTTTTCAGCGCCAGATGTATGTGGCGACGGACGAAACCCTGGAGCTTTGGATTGCCCGAGGCCATAATAAACAGTACACTGTCGTGGAACGTATTATACATATACTTTTCGTTGTTTGGCAAACCCGTCTCGGGCCGCAAGCCCTTGCGAAGGAACTCCTCAGCATCCGCGACGATGTTCTTCGATTTCTCGCAGTTCCATGGCGTGGTCGCAGAGAAGGAGCCCATGACCTTCAACCGGATGGGCACCCTGATGAGCTTCCCCTCGCGGCGAATATGGAGGGTCAGCTTGCCTCCGGCCTCCTTCGTTTCTGCCTCGGTGATGGCCATGGAAAGAAGACGGCGGACGTCGCCTTTGGCAGGGAAGTCTTTGCCATTGACACCATAGATGACGTCATTGGGCAATACCTTGCCATCCGCGGGCGAGTCGACACTGATCTTTGTAACCCAGATATTCTGCCCAAAGGGCTCCCCCCAAAGACCCGTAGGACCAAGATGAAGGTTGCCTGCACTGGATTTGATGATGAAGTAGTCGCCTTGCGGCCACGTGCTGGCAGGCTTGTGAAGCTCAAATGGCTGGTTCTGCTCCCCAGCCGACAGCTGAAATGGCATGGCGGATACCAACGCCGCCAAGGTAAGGCCGATGATCAGTAGCCCGTGGTTGCTCTTTCTTTCGAAGTTCTTCATGTCTCTCTTCTTCTCGTTCATATGTCCATTCCTTTCTACTGTCATGCAAATCCAGATCTATTCCTGGTCCAGTTCGTACCACTAACTTCTGATCCATGTGGGCACATGCACTGGTAGACAGGGCCACTGCTTCCGTCTGCCAATGCTGTTCCCAAGCACACTATTTGCGACCGAGTTGCATCATGGCATCTGCAAACGCTTCTCCTATGCGGCTGTAGATCTTTGCTGAACCCATATAGTGATACTCTTTGTTTGAAGCTCCTGCGGCGATTTTCCGAATTTCCGGAGGGCACTTCGAATCCATTAATTTCTGCCGACGGACCTTCCCTTCTTCGGTCATGCCTTCTATCATCACATCTACTGAACTGGCATACTTGCCGCCCCTATCTTTTGTGAGATTGGTGTAGAGCGCCAGGTGGTTGGTACCTTTCTTGAGCAGTTTGGATAGATCCACGGAAAGGCGTGGGGCGCGATAAGCGGGCTTACCGTTGTACCAGACGTAAGTCTTTATCTTCTGACCATTGAGATAGAGGTGATAGCTTCCTTTAGCCATAATACAGACGCGATACTTCAGGTAGTTAAGCGTGGGGAGTTCAAAGGTCGTACGCATTAGCAGAATGTCGCCGTCACCCCAATCGGAGTTGTTCTTTAGAATTTTGCCCTTCCCTAGGTCCCATATACCTTTTCCAATGGGGGATAATCCCGTTTTCCAACCGGTATCGTCGAAGTCTGTCTTATACCAGTCTTTTTGATTATCGGGCACCTCATCATAGAAGATTATCTCGTCACCCTTTTCTCCTTTGTTCAAGGGGCGGTATTGCTTTTCAGGGTCGCGTTTGAACGACGTAAACCGCCATTGGCGCTCCGTAGGGTCCGGCACTCCTACTGCATCCCATCCCGCAGCAATAGAGCCCTTTTTGTTGAGGATGCTGTCCCTGCTCCAACCCCAGGTAGAACCAGATGCTCTATTCATTTTTTCTAGTACCTTAGTTGCTTCCGCAAGTTTGGGGTCCCAGAACTGCGCTGTATTGACAGCAGCGACATTTCCTTTGAACTCAGGCATCTCTGCTGGAGCTGCCATTGCTTGCCTAAATGTAGTCGTTCCCCCGCCCCCAGTTCCTATTACACCAATAACAAAGGGTATCTTCGGCGTTTTCAGCTCTTCTCCCACGTCACGAATAAGACAGGCCAGAAGACGGCTGTACTCGGAGTAGTCCTTCGCGCTCTTTCGCCCCTTCTTCTCGTCTATAAGAGGATACGAAGCGATCATGTCATTGAACCCCTGGAACCAGACGAATCCCGCAATTTCATAGCCTTGCTTTGGATCGTAGGCAGCGCAGAACTTCCCGGGATCAGCGAGGACGGTCTTGGTATGTTTCATCATTAGGCGATAGTAGTGTCCGGGGCCTTTCTTGCGTGCTTCCTCTAAAGACGAGTATCCATTCTTCTTCATCAAATGTTCTAGATCTCTTTCCGCCAGCTCTTTTTTCCCGGCGCTGGGCGATCTAAAGTCGGTGTGTAGACTCTTTCCCCCCCAGGAGGTCTTGATCAGCAGAATCGGTTCGTCGCTCTTCTCTCCCATGGTAATCCCAAAACCGAGTTCGGGTCCGAGAACATCGTCTGAAGTTAGGTAACCGCCATAGCCAACGGTCAATGGTCCGTGCTTCGACTTCCCGCTGAATGCAGCAATGCTAACGTTCTTGTAGACTCGTGGTTTTCCATTTTCGTCAACAATTTTTGCATGAAGGGCCTTGCTGGCAGGATCCAAAGCCATGCTGGGTATCGTTGTTGCTTTTGCATGCCCTTGCATATTGGATTGTCCAACCAGAATATACACTTTCAATGGCTTCTTGGCATGGGCCGTGGTCGCAGTGATAAAAGCCAACGCTAAGATGATACATAGCCTATTCATACTCATTTCCTATCTTAAACCTTAGTTTTTGGTAACGCATACATCTAAGCCGGCTGTTGGTGAATATGTTGTTTTACTTATCCTTACTCTTAGCCTTGGGAAGGACTACACTATTTGCTACCGAGTGTCACCATGGCATCTGCAAAAGCCTTGCCAATACGACCATAAATCTTTGCGGATCCCAGATAGTGGAATCCACCATCAGAAATTCCCTTCGCCAGCTCCCGTTCCTCTTCAGTCAACACCGACTCCATAAGCTTCTTGTTAAGAGCGCTGGACTGTTCCCGACTTAGTTTCTTCTTTCTGCCCGCACTCTTCATTCTCCGACTGACAGTCTTCAGTTTGCGTTCTATTGGGGTCAATCTGTGATCCCAGTATTTGGCGGCGTAGACAGCCGCGACGTTGCTTTTGAACTCGGGCATAGCAGCTGGCGCGGCCTGAGCCCGTTGCAGCACGATACCCGATGCACCCTTGCCACGGGGAATACCTTTGACATCGGTTGCAGCTATGCCTCCCGTACCGATGGCACCAATCACGAATTTCATCTTCGGAGCAGAGAGGTCCTTCCTGACGTCGCGAATGAAGTGACAGAGGTAGTCGGTATACTTCTGAAAACCACCGGCCTTGTCTCTATTGGGGTAAGTCTTGCCATCGATCATGTCATTGAATCCCTGGAACCAGACAAACCCATCTATGGTATAACCGGCCTTTTCATTGTAGTCTGGGTAGACCTTCTTGATATTGGAGAGCGCGGCCTTTGCCTCTGTCATCATCTTTTGATAATACTCGCCCGCACCCTTTTCCGGTTCTGCCGATGGAGGACGGAATTGGGTGTGCAGGTTCTTCCCGCCCCAAGCCGTCTTGATGAGAAGAATCGGTTCTTTGAGGTGCTTATGCATATAGATACCGAACGCATATTCCGACCCCATCCTGGGCCCGCCTCTACGACGTAGCCCACCAAACGTGGCATTCAGTTTTCCTGAGCGTTCACCGAAGGTGATAAAGACGTCGTCAACCGTTATCGGTTCCCCGTCCTTATCTGTCATATCCTTATAGAGTTCAGCGGCCTCTGAATCATTGCGCATGGCGCTGATTGTTCGCACCTTGGCCTGACCTTCCATATTGGATTGACCTGCAAGAATATACACCTTCAATGGTTTCTCTGCAGACTGGACAGCCGCCGTCGTAAACAGGGTTAACAAAACGAGGATGAGTGGTTTCTGTATAATCATTATTACTTTACTCCTTTTAGGGCTTTCCATTCGAGGAACGCCTTCTCTGGTTTGGTTTTGATGTACTTTTTGATGCTAATCACTTGAGGTCTGGACTGCTTCTTCGCATTGGCAATAGCCTTGTTCACACCTTTGACCTTGTTGCTCATGCCCTTCTTCCCTTTCCACCCCTGAACAACCTTCTCAACGTCCGGGAGATACGGTTCAGCCGCCCGACCGTAGGCGAGGAACGCGGGGATGCCTTTCTGGCGTCGTCCCCAAGTACCCCAGCCACGTTTCGTAGTGCAATACCACGCACCGTGGGCCATACCTTCCTTGACCTTATACTCACCCATCAGCCGTATGCCATCGACGCGCACGCCGCCCGAAAACATGACACCGCTGGGAGCACTGGTCGTCGTCGCTTGGTAGATAGTGCCCCAGAGCACGTCTAGATCCGACTGATCCAGATGGGCGAAGACGGCCGATGCCGTGGAACGGACACCCCCATTGGGATTGGTCAACCAAGACTCGAGTGCCCCACGCAACAACCCTTTGTCCAGACGCTTGACCGTATCTTCGTGAAGTCGACCTCTACTATCCACCAATAGGCCAGCATGCTTAGACAATAGGGCATATGCAATCTGGCCCTGCAGTTTTCTCGTGGCGTCCTGCTCAAGGTCATTCACCGTTGCGGCCTTAAAGAGTGCGGGTATCGCTTCTTTGGCTGCATTGCCCAGGCCGTTTGCATAAGCGCCCGTCTCTACGTCTTTATTGCTGGGTCGCATCAGGGAACCGACGCTAAAATAGCGCATGGTAAAATCGGGGTCGCTTTGAATTTTGGCCACCAACGCGGCCACGGCCTTTTTCGATTTCCTCCCCGCATAGCGTAGGCCAGCACAGGCGCCGTAACGGGCGAACCGTCTGGGGCTGTCCAGCATGGCAATGAGTTCCTCGACGACATCGTCGTCTCTGGTCCCCAACTCACGGCCAACTTTGTCTCGTACAACCAGTGATCCCTGCCCGAGGTCGGCCAGCAACTGTTCAACGGAACGCCCCTTGGGGCTATACCGACCGGCCCCCTCAAGCTGCTTCAGCTCGTCGTCCCCTACTGGCGTGACGACGGAACTGCCTTTACCCGTGATATATAGCGCTTTTCGGGGCAGGCAATGCTGCATGAGGCGGGAGCCAGACGTGCTCCATTTACCGTACTTACCGCTCTCTCTACGCAACTGTGGTTGATAGACGTAACTGCCGTCATGACGCCGTTCCATCTCGACGAACCAATGCGTGTTCTTGATGAAATTCTGTGCCGCCGCCGGTCCACCACGGGCAGCACCAAGTGCCCCCCATTGCCAGGCAAAGAAGTGCCCCGTATGACCGACCTCACGATTGTTGTGAGAAGCGATCGTCATCCGCGTGAAATAATCAGCCTCCTTCTTCTGACCAGCCAGGTCGAATAGGACAGCTCCAATGGACATTCGCCCGTTGTTGTCGTGGCTGAGTCTCGGTTCATGATCGCCATAAGGAATGCAGCCTTTGTCGACGTAGTAACGGAGAAAGTCTAGAGCGCGCCGCACCGCATCATCGACGACCGGTTCCTTGATGCCACATTTCTGTGCCAACACCAAGGATAGGGCCGCGACCATGCCCGCCTGGTTCATGGCACCATAGGCGCAAGAAGGGCCATATGGACCATTAAGTCTGACATTGGCGATGCCGTGGCTCCACGTGCCAACGCCGCTGATACCTTTGGAAAGATAGGTCGCAATCCCCTTGATCCCGGGCACTACCTTCTCGTCCTTCGTGAGCAGGTAGTATTCGGCAATCAACACGCCCTGATATGCCCCGTGCCAAACGCCCACGTTTTTTTTCTTATCGGGGGACATGACATCCAGTTCCGCTAACTTTGGCGATATCCTGTAAATGAATTCACGCACCTTGGGGAGATACTTCTCTTCGCCCGTCGCCAACAACCCCAGCATGTCCAAGCATTGCGAAGCACCTTCGCCGTTCCTCCCCCCGTAATTCTTCTTGGAAATGACCGTGGCAGTGGTGTTAATGATGGCTGCTGTCTTCGTACATTTCCACGGTGCTGTGCTCCCATAGCTGCCCATCACCTTCAGCTTTAAACTAACCGGTTTGATTCGTCCCGAACGCCAGACAGTCAGCACCAGCTTGCCGGCATTTGCTGCCTTCTCTGCCTCTTCGATGGCTATGGCTAGTGAATGGCGTGCTTCCATGGTGAACCTGCCAGTACCTGTATTCTGCCCCGCCTTGGGAGCGACGACACCCAGAATGACATCGCCTTCCTTGAGCTTGCCGTCGGCCGGACTGCCTTTGACGCTATCAGTAATCAGGATCTGTCGTCCATTGCTGTAATGGATATAGCCAAAGGCACCCGTCGAACCGATGGCCCACTTACTCCTCTTCTCAGTAGGCTTGTCGCCCTTGGTGTAATCTGGCTGCGCACTCCAGGCGGAGGTCGACCCAAGCAACAGACCCGTCGCAAGTACCATCACAATCATCCCCAAACGATACTGCCGCGTAAAACCTGTCATTGATAGTCTCCCATATACTGATTGAAATTTTGACACAAGAATCAAATAAACGTTATATATTGGCACACCACCCCAATAAAGTCAATATTTTAAGTTAGAGAAAGCGGAGCTACACAACTTCTTGTTTTTTATGCCAGGAATTGAGATCATAATTACGCCTCTTCCGCTAAATCTGTGGGTAGATGAAATCGCTGTTCGAAGCGAATCTTGCCCGTTGAGGGAGGTGTTGAGTGCAA